>Ga0209023_10000252_pt1 | contig 89398 bp, 80 predicted proteins | sample LakOneMetagenome_FD_187468 | JGI IMG/M metagenome (GOLD analysis project Ga0209023, IMG submission 187468) | Freshwater and sediment microbial communities from Lake Erie, Canada (SPAdes) (version 2) | ecosystem: Environmental > Aquatic > Freshwater > Lentic | place: Lake Erie, Canada... | reverse complement strand
CCTGCTGGCCCCGAGCGGCCTGTCGGCCATCGCCATGATCAACCTGGGCTTGCTGAAGTCGGGCGACGACGTGCTGTTGCCGGACAACGTGTATGCGCCCAATCGCGAGCTCGGCCGCTGGCTCGCCAGCGATTTCGGCATCAGTGCGCGCTACTACGATCCCATGGCCGACATTGCCGGCCAGATTTTGCCCACCACCCGCTTGATCTGGGCCGAAGCGCCCGGGTCGGTCACGATGGAGGTGCCCGATCTGCCCGCCATTTGCCGCGCGGCGCACGCACGGGGCGTGCTGGTCGCGCTCGACAATACCTGGTCGGGAGGACTGCTCCTGAATGGCTTCGAGCACGGCGTCGACATCGTCATGCAAGCGCTCACCAAGTACCAGTCGGGCGGGTCGGACGTGCTGATGGGCGCGGTGATCACGCGCGAGCGCGCCCTCAACGACCGCCTGGCGCTGGCCCATATGCGGCTGGGGCTGGGCGTCTCGGCCGACGATGCCTACCTGGTGCTGCGCGGCCTGCCCAGCATGAAATTACGCTTGCAAGCCCACGATGCCGGCGCGCGCGCAGTGGCGGCCTGGCTGGCGGCGCGGCCTGAAATTGCGCGGGTCCTGCACCCGGCTTTTGCGGATTGCCCCGGCCACGCCCACTGGCAGCGCGACTTCCGCGGCGCCGGCGGCCTGTTCTCGGTGGTGTTCGACGCCCGCTACAGCGAGGCGCAGACCGACCGCCTGGTCGACGCGCTCACGCTGTTTGGCATCGGCTACAGCTGGGGCGGCGCCCACAGCCTGGCGGTGCCTTATCGCATGCAAGCGATGCGCACAGGCTGGGAAGGGGCGGGCACACTGCTGCGCCTGTATATCGGCCTGGAAGAACCTGCCGACCTGATCGCCGACCTGGCACAGGCATTGGCCACGCTGTGAACGTCAGCCGGGCATGGCGCGCTTGTTGTTGAGGTCGATAAAGCCGCGGATCAGGCGGTAGGCTTTCCACAGCCACGCCACTCCCCAGACGCAATACGCCACGGGAATGCCGACCAGGGTGGCGAAAAACAGGCCGCCCACCACCATCCACGTCACATACCACCAGAACGAACGGATCATCCAGCCGTGATGGCTGAAGGCGATCGTGCCTTCGGCATCGGGCCGTTTGGCGTAATTGACGATCAAGGGAATGATGGACAGCAAGCCCAGGGAAAAGAAGAACGTCGCGCCATGGACCGCATACAGAATGCGGGCCAGGTTGACCGCGTCGTCGCTGCGGCGATCCAGTGTAATGTCTTGATTCATGGTGTTCCTTTCAAGTGACTGTGGCATCAAGGCGTGCGCAACTGTGCCTGCACCCAGGCGACGATGCCGGCCGTATCCATGGCGCCCGGCTGGCGCGCCACTTCGCGGCCATGGCGGAACAGGGCGAGGGTGGGGATGCTGCGGATGTGGTAGCGCGCCGCCAGATCCTGCGCGCTTTCGGTATCGACCTTGAGCAGGCGCATGCCCGGCTCCAGCCGCTGGGCCGCCTGCTGGTAGGCTGGCGCCATCATCTTGCACGGCCCGCACCAGGGCGCCCAAAAGTCGACCAGCACGGGAATGTCGTTGCGCTCGATGTGGCGGGCAAAGCGGGCGCTCGTCACGTCGAGCGGCTTGGCAAGGAATAGTTCCCGCGTGCATTTTCCGCACACGGGCTGGTCAGCCAGACGCGCCGCTGCCACGCGGTTGACGGCATCGCAATGGGGGCAGACGATGTGCTGCGGGTCGCTCATGGGTTCTCCAAGGTCTTGCTGACGATGTGCTTATTGTAAGTCGCGCACGGCAGACGTGGGTGTTCCGGTGATTGTCGTCCGCGCTGCTACACTGGCCGCCATGGAACCGTACGCACCACCAGCACCGCTGGCACCCCAGGCACCCGATGCACCGGATGCATCGCAAGCAGGGCGCCTCCTCGTCGGCTGCGCCGGCTGGACCATTCCGCGCGCGGCAGCGCCAGTGTTTCCCGCCGACGGCAGCCATCTGTCGCGTTACGCGCGCGTGTTTGATGCGGTGGAAATCAACTCGTCGTTTTACCGGCCGCACCGCGCAACCACTTACGCCCGCTGGGCCGCGAGCGTGCCGGCGGACTTTCGCTTTTCGGTCAAACTGCCGCGCGCGATCACCCATGAGGGAGGCTTGCGCGACAGCGATGCCGCGCTCGACCGGTTTGCCGCCGAAACCGGTGCGCTGGGCGCGCGGCTCGGCTGCGTGCTGGTGCAACTGCCGCCCAAAGCCGATTTCGAGCCGGCCGTAGCGGCCGATTTCCTGACCCGGCTGGGCATGCGCTTCGCCTGCACGCTGGCCCTGGAGGCGCGTCATCCAAGCTGGTTCGGCCAGGGCGCGACCGAGCTGCTGCGCGAACGCGGCATCACGCGCGTGATTGCCGATCCGCCCAAGGGGCAGCCCGGTCCCCACGAGCCGACCACGGCGACCATCTACGCCAGGCTGCATGGCAGCCCGCGCATCTATTATTCGTCGTATGCGCCGGCCTACCTGGCGCAGTTGCGGCAGGATATGCACGTCCATGCGCAGCAGGGCCGCACGCTCTGGGTGATGTTCGATAATACGGCCAGCGGCGCGGCCGTGCCCGATGCGCTGGCGCTGCGCTAGGCCAGCGCTGCCTGCAGGTCGTCGAGCCTGATCGGCTTGGTGAAGTGGTGGCGGAAGCCCGCTTCCTGGGCCTTCTGGCGGTCGCGTTCGCTGCCATACCCGGTCAGGGCGATCAGTTCGATAGCCGCGCTGGCCGGGTCGTCCTTGAGCGCGCGCGCCACCGCATAGCCATCCATGCCGGGCAGGCCGATATCGATGAAGGCCAGTTCGGGCGCAATGGCGCGCGCCAGTGCGATCCCGTCCGGACCGGTGGCGGCGGCGTGCACCTCGCAGCCATGTAATTCGAGCAGCATCGACATCATGTCGCGCGCATCGGCATTGTCTTCGATCAGCATGACACGGCGCCGCCGCGGCGTCGGTGCGGCCGCGCTATCGTCGGGGATGACGGCGCCTTCCTGCAGCGGCAGACGTACCGTGACGGTGGTGCCCAGGCCGACGCCGGGGCTGTCGATGTCGACGCTGCCGCCCTGCAGTTCGACCAGACGGCGCACCAGCGACAGGCCGATGCCCAGTCCACCGGCGGCGCGCTGCAGCGATTGCGCCCCCTGCACGAACATCTCGAACACCGACGGCAGCAGCGCTGGCGGGATGCCCTGGCCGCTATCGCGCACCGACAGCACGGCGTCGCCCTGGTCCCGGCCGACGCTGATGACGATGTCGCCGCCATCGGGACTGTACTTGATGGCGTTGTCGAGGATGTTGTCGATCACTTGCAGCAGGCGGGCCGGATCGGCGCTGACCATGGCACTGATCGCCTCCAGCCGGAGCTGGAAACCGGCCGTGCGCCCGCCCGCCTGGAGCGTGTCGATGCAGCGGCGCGCCGCCTCGGCCAGATCGACCGGTTCCGGTTGCAAGGTCAGCTTGCCCATCAGCGCGCGGTTCACCTCCAGCAAGTCGTCGACCATCTTGCGCAGGTGCCCGGTCTGGCGCCGCAGCACTTCGCGCGCGCGCGCCAGCGCCTGCGGCGGCATGCTATCGGCGCGGTCGAGGATGTCCACCGCGCCCGCCACGGCGCTGAGCGGATTGCGCAATTCGTGGCCCAGCATGGCAAGGAATTCATCCTTGGCCGTGTTTTGCTGTTCGGCCCTGGCGCGCGCCGCCTGTTCGAGCACCAGCAACTCGTTGCGTTCCTGTTCGGCGGTGGCGCGCGAAGCCATCTCCGAGGCCAGCTTGTCGCCGGCATCGCGGATCGCATCGTTGAGCGACTCGAGTTCATGGATGGCCGAGCGCGGCAGCGGGCTCAGTGGCGCGCCGCGGCCGAGCGCGGCGGCGGCCGACGAGGCCTGGGCCACGAAGCTGACCACGTGGCGCCCGGCGAACACGGCCAGCGTCAGCGCCGCCAGCAAGGCGATGAACAGGCCGGCCGCGATCACGGACACGCCCTGCAGCACCGCGCCGTTAATTTCCGACACGGGCGCGCCGATGATGACGGACCAGCCCGAGCGCTCCGAGCGGGTATACGCGTCGTAGACTTCGATGCCATCGCCCGCCACATGGCGCAGCACGCCGCTGCGGGCGGCGTCGAGCACGGCGCGCGTCTCGGGCAGCACTTTCTTGCCGACGAATTCCTTGCTGCGCGTACTGCGGGCAATGATGATGCCGTCGCGGTCCACCACGGACACGCGCCAGTTGGCCGGCAACGGGCGGCGCAGGAAGGACTGGGCAAAAAATTCGGGCGAGTACGCCTGGCCGATGATATAGCGGTGGCCGTCGGCGCCTGTAATGGGCGTTTCGACCATCACGAAGTTGTTCTTCAGGACAGCGCCCCAGCGCATGCCCGATACCTGGGCCTTGCCGCTGACCAGCAAGGCATCGACGACATCGCGATCGGGCCGGACGGACAGCTCCTCGCCGTAGGCGCGCCGTGTATTGATCAGTTGCTTGCCGGTGGTGTCGTACAGGATGATCCAGGCCCCCGGGCCCGCGCTGGCGGCCTTCGCTTCGGCATAGAACGCCGCCATGTCGTCGCGCGCCAGCGAATGCGAATTGGCCAGCACTGCGAGCACGGACTGGGCCCGGAAAATGTCGGCGTCGATCACTTGCGCGGTCAGGCTGGCGGTTTCGGCGATGCGGCCGATGGCCGAGTCATGCTGGGCTTGCTGCAACATCTTGAGCGCGATCCCGCAGAACAGGGCAATCGGCAGCACGATCGAAAACGCCAGCAGCAGGTAGTGGGAGCGCAGTCTCATTGACGGGAAGGGGACGTACGCATGGCGATCGGCACGGGAATGAAATTGCCGAAATTCTACATGAAAAAAAAGGGCGATCCCGCAGGATTCGCCCCCATGACTGTTGCCGATGCCGCTCAGTGACGCCAGCCGCCGCGGTGATGGCCGCGGCCGTAGCCCCAGCGGTGACCGAACACGAAGCCCAGGCTCAGCGACACGGGCGGATAATAGTAGGCGGGCTCCGGATAATAGACGGGCGCCGGCACATAGGTTGCAGGCGGGACATACACGGGCGCCGGCGAGACGGGCACGCTCGAATACTCGACTGCGGTACCATCCTTGGAGGCGGCAGCGACGCGGGCCGCCGTGCCCGGCTCGACCGGGGTCACCGACACCACGCGCCACTGGCCGGGGTCGGCAGGCTGGGCATAACGCTGCTGGACGGGCACCTCGGCGCAGCCGGCCAGGGCGGCGATGATGCCGATACAAAGTAAGGTTTTCATGACGCAATCCTCCAGAATCCGATCCGCCTACTATAGACAATTGTAGACGGTCCGGTGCAGGAATTACAGCCTGTTACATCGAGGGGAATACCAGAAACTTTTCCCCTTCATGAAGAGGAAAGAAATGTACACTATAGTAATATTTACTGGCGGTATTACAACGGAGCAGGAATTTGCAGCTGGAACAAGAACTGGGACATTACAAGCTGCTGCGGGTGCTGGGCGAAGGCGGGTTCGGGCAGGTGGTCGAGGCCTGGGATACCCGCTTGCAGCGCACGGTGGCGATCAAGCGGCTCAAGCCGCATCTGCTGTCTTCCCGCCCGGCCGACCTGCTTGACGAGGCGCGCCTGGCCGCGTCGCTGCGCCACCATGCGTTCGTGCGCATTTTTGCCATCGATGGCGACACCACCGAACTGTCCATCATCATGGAGTTCGTCGATGGCAGCACGCTGCGCGAACTGGTGGCGCAGGGACCGCTGCCGCTGCCGCGCGTGCTGTCGATTGTCGCCCAGGTGGCCGACGCGATGGCCGAAGCCCACGCCGCGCGCCTCATTCACGGCGACCTGAAGCCGTCGAACCTGATGTTCGACGCCACCGGGGCCGTGCGCATTCTCGACTTCGGCCTGGCGCGCCGCATCGATCCGGACGCCACCGAAGTCGCGCCCGTGGACCAGTCGCCCGGCACCATCGCCTACCTCGCGCCCGAGCTGATGCTCGGCACCAGTCCCGGCGTGCAGAGCGATGTGTACGCGCTTGGCGTGGTCATGTATGAAATGCTGACCGGCGCGCGCCCGTTTGCCCATCTGTCGGGGCTGTCGCTGGCCGCGGCCCATATCCAGTCCTCGTCAACGCTGTGGGAATTCCCGCCCCAGACCGATCCGGCGGTCGCCGCCCTGGTGCGCGCGATGACGGCGCGCGACCCGGCCCAGCGCCTCGCTTCGATGCAGGCCGTGAGCCAGGCCGTGCGGGCGCTCGATGGCGCGCCCGCGCCGTCCCGGCCCGCCGTGGCGGCTGCCGGCAGCACCGTACCACGGTGGCGCCGCACGGCGTTGCTGGCGGCCGGCGCGACCGTGCTGGCCGCGGGTGCGGCGCTGGCCTTGCTGCCGGCCGGCTGGTACCAGCAGCACACGCCATTCTTTTCGGAGGCGGCCAGCATGCAGGCAGGCATGAACGCGCTCAAGACCAGCGAGCGCGAGGAAAGCGTCGACACTGCCATCGCGCGCTTTTCCGCCGTGCTGGCGCGCCGTCCCAATCACGCCGCCGCCGCCGCCGGCCTGTCGATCGCCTACAGCATGCGTCACGCCAGCGACAGCCAGGACGACACCTGGCTGCAGCGCGCTGACGCCAGCGCCCAGCTGGCGCTCAAATCGAACGACCAGCTGGCCATCGCCTATGCGGCGCAGGGCGCGGTGCGCCTGGCCCAGAGCCGGCGCGACGAGGCCCTGACCCTGATCGACCATTCGCTGCGCCTCGATCCGCTCGACATCTTCACCCTCAGCCTGAAAGGCGATGCGCTCATCCGCAGCGGGCGCTACCAGGAGGCCGACGCCCACCTGGCGCGCGCGCTGGCGCTGCACCCGCAGGCGCGCAAACTGCAGGAGGTGCTTGGCGTGCTGCGCTTCCAGCAAGCCGACTACAAGGGCGCGGAACAAGCCTTCCGCCGCTGCATCGCCATGGAACCCGACTCGGTGGCCGCCTACGCCAGCCTCAGTTACGCGCTGCTGCGCCAGAACCGCGGCGACGAAGCGCTGCAGGTGCTGCAGCAGGGTTTGCAGGTGCGGCCCAGCGGCAGCCTGTACACCAATCTTGGCAACGCGCTGTTCAACCGCGGCGACTATGTGGGCGCGGCGCAGGCGTTCGAGAACGCCGTGTCGTCGGCGCGCAGCAATGGCAACGGCAACAGTTACCTGCGCTGGGCCAACCTGGCCGATACCCTGCGCTGGATCCCCGGACGCGAGGACGCCTCGCGCGACGCTTACCAGCAGGCCCAGAAATTGCTAGCTCCTTTGCTGGAACGGGCGCCGAAGGACGTGACGATGATGTCGCGCATGGGCTTGTACATGGCCCGGCTGGGGCAGAAAGCCGATGCGCTGGACGTCACCAGCCGCGCCGTGCTTGCCGCCCCAGACAATGCCGATGTGCGTTTTCGCGCTGCGCTGGTGTATGAACTGGCCGGCCAGCGCGAGCAGGCGCTCGACGCGCTCGCGCATGCCAGCGCGCGCGGCTACCCGTTCAATTTGATTAGTGCAGAGCCTGACCTGATCGCGCTGCGGCGCGATCCCCGATTTCACCAGCCCACCAAGGAAAGTGCCAAATGACAGACAAGAAACCGACCAACATGCTGATTGAAGCGAACTTCGACATCGATCAGCTGGGCCAGACGCTCGAGTGGCGCTTCAGCCGCACGGACGGACAAGGCAACCCGGTCAAGGGACGCTATGCGGGCGGCGTGTACTTCACCGTGGGCGAACAGGTCAAGGTGCGTGTACGCGCTGGCAGCTACAGCCAGTTCAAGGGCTTCAAGGTGCTCGACTGCACCCTGATCACGCTGCCGCAGCTGGTCCAGGTCGGCCCCGGCATGCCCACCCGCTTCGCGCCGCCGTCGCCGTTCGTGTCGACCAAGATGATCGAAGTCACGGGCGCTAGCGTGTCGCTGCCGCCACAGCAGTTTGTCGACGGGCCGGTTCATCCGCTCGACCCGCAATACAATGAATTTGCACGCGACTGGAACAGTTCCCTGACGGTGGGATCGGAGACCGGGCGCTGGGAAATCGCCTTCGTGCTGACTGTGGAAATCGTCCGTCAGGATGGCACGACCGAGCAGCGCGCCTTCTCGTTCGACCCCGAAGGCGAAGTTGGCACCACCGTCAGCCCGCCGCACATTTCGGCGCCGTCCGTCACCTACGCGGCCGCGCCCATGGCGATGCTCATGCCCGAAGGCGAAGTCGGCACCACCGTCAGCCCGCCGCACAAGGAAAAATAAGCGCCCGTTACGCGGCGGAGCGCTCCAGGCCCAGCGCGCGCAGATGGCGGCGCAGGGCTTCGGACGGCGTTTTCAGGCGCGCCGCGCAGGCCGACACGTCGCCGCCGCTGGCCTGCCAGGCCGCATCCACATCGCCGGGCGCAATTGCTGCCGGCGCGCGGATGTCCGGGTGCGCTTCGATCAGTTTGTACAGCGAGGGGCGCGAGACGCCCAGTTGCTGGGCCGCGCCGCTGATCTGCCAGCCATTGTCTTCCATTGCCTGCAGCAGGTCGTCATTGCCGATATCGGCCAGGCGGCGGCGCGCTGCCGCTTCCGATTTTTCCGCGGGCGCCACCGGTGCGCCCGGCGCGCCCGGCGCGGGCGGCGTGTGCAGATCGACGAATTGCCCCAGTGAGGGCAGGGCGCCGGCGCGCTGGGCCATGACGGCGCGCCGCGTCACGTTGACCAGCTGGCGGATATTGCCCGGCCAGTCGTAATTGCACATTTCGCTCACCAGCGCCGGCGGGAAGGCATTGCGTTCGGCCGCGTCGGCGGTGCAATTGCGCAGCGCCTCCAGCAGCAGCACGCCGATGTCTTCGCGCCGCTCGCGCAGGGGCGGCACCCGGATCACGAACGCTTCCATGCGCCGCAGCAGCGGCTGATTGAATCCTTTGGCGTCCAGGTCCTGGTCGGTGGCGGCGATCAGGCGCGCGCTGCTGCTGGCATCCTGGCTGGCGCCCAGCGGGCGGTAGCTGCCGGTCTCGAGCACCCGCAGCAGCATCGGCTGCACCGAGGCCGGCGTGTCGCCCAGTTCATCGAGAAACAGCGTGCCGCCATCGGCTTCGGCGAACAGGCCGGTCCGCGCGGCCTGGGCGCCCGTGTAGGCGCCCTTGACGGCGCCGAACAGGTCGGCCGCGGCCAGCGATTCATTGAGCGTGGCCATGTTGACGGCCACCAGCGGGCGCGCGCTGCGCGCGCCGACCGCATGGATGGCGCGCGCAGCCACATCCTTGCCGGTACCCGTTTCCCCCAGCAGCAGCACGGCCAGATCGGTGCCGGCCACCTGGCGTATGAGTTCGCGCGTGGCGATGGCGGCGCTGGAGACGCCCAGCAGGCCGGGCAGGGCATTGGTGCGCGGGAAGCAGGTCATCCAGTGCACGCACAGCAGCACGTGGCCACCGAGGCCGATCACCAGGCCGCGCGCCATGTCGGCGCGCTCGAAGCGCATGACGCGCTCGAGCACCTGGCCATTAACTTCGACCGCCATGGCGCTGGCCGGCGGCGTGATTTCCAGCGCGTCGCCGGCGGTGCGGCGCAGCTGCAGGGGCGAACGGGCGATGGCGCGGTGGCCGATCGCCACGCCATCCTGGCCGGGCCGGAAGAACAGGGGGGAATAACGCGAGATCTCGACCGTGCCCTCGCCATCGGGCCCGATGAACTGCTCGCCGATGCGGCTGGCGTCCGGATGCCACAGGATGGTCAGGCCGAGCAGGACCGCGCTCGGTCCCCCTTCACGCGCAAACAGGTGGGTGGTGAGGGTATTGTCCGGATCGATCACGCGGCAGGTCCTTGGAAGGCGATTTTGGGCAGATTATATGTCAATTGCGCCGCCGTTTACATGTAAGCGGCTGCCGTTTTACACCATCCGGGCGCGCCGCTGCCCCTGCGCCCCCCTGCGCGGACATGGCACGAATGTTGCGATAAAGCTCACTAGCGGATATTCACCATTCAAGCATAAGGGGCAAGGCATGGACGTGGTCATCGAGAGTTTCGCCGCAGTGGCGGTCGCCGGCGGTGCGCCAGGCGAGCAGGGCATGGCATGGCTGCCGGACGGGTACACCCTCACCGGCGGCGGCGCCTACGACCTCGGTGGCGGCGCCGCCAACATCCTGAGCTCCTGCTATCCGGTGCGCGGCGCCGACGGCGCCTATCGCGGCTGGGCGGCCAGCGGGCGCGAGCCGTTTCCGCTGGCCGTGTACGCGATCGGCATCCGCGTCACCCGCGGCGGGCGGCCGGTGGCGGTCGACCAGCAAGTGTTTTGCGCCAGTAGCGCCATGGTCGGCGAGCCGGGCGTGGCGGCGCGCCTGGGCGCCGGCTGGATCGGCACCGGCGGCGGCGCGCAGGATCACTGCGTCGGCCCGGCCAGCACCAACGTCCTGACCTCGAGCTATCCCCTGATCGGGCGCGATGGCAAGATCAGCGGCTGGGGCGCGACCGGCAAGGATTTGTCGGACGCGGGACAGGCGCGCGTGACCGCCTTCGTGATCGGCATCCGCGGCACCGAAGGGGTGGAGTTCGACGCACGCATCATCCGCAACGCCAGCATGATGACGGGCTTCCCCAGCGTGCACGTGCGCGCGCCGGCGGGCAACGCGGTCATGGCCGGCGGCGGCGCCTTGCGCGGCGCGCCAGGACAGGAATTGCTGCTGTCGGCATCGTGCCCGATGGTCGATCAGGACGATGGCAGCCTGACCGGCTGGTTCGCGTCGCGCCAGGTCGAGCGCAGCGCATCGCCCGGCGCCTTGACGGCGTATGGCGTGATGCTCCAGGCCGGGCGCTGCCGGGCGATGTCGGAGCGCTTTTGAGCCATGTCCACAACCGACATCCAGTACCCCAGCAAGCATTTCTTGAGCGCTGCGGTATTTTCGATCCGCCGCCATCGGCCCCTGAAAATCGCCATCGACGGCGGCTGGCGCGCCAGGATACTCGCCAGGGAAGTGGCCAAGTGGCTCCCGGTCGACGAGACGGCCCTGCTGGCGAACGGCTGGAAAAGCCCGTCGGTATGGTGCTCCCTGCTGATGGTGTCCCTGCATGCTATCTACTACCTGGCGCTGTCGGCCAACTACGAAATGCGCGGCTCGGTGCAGGGGCGCTGCGTGACCCTGATTTTTTACCCCCTGTGACCCTGCCATGCCTGCAAAAGGCGGCGCCGAGCGTCTATAATTTATGGATAACCAAGGGATAACCAGGGATGCCCATGTTCTCCATCCGCCTCGCCCGCGACACCGAAAAAGAAGTACTCAATGCCCTGATCCACAAATCGGGGATCGGCCTGGCTGACGGCTTCTACACGCCCGAGCAAGCCGAAGCAATTACCCGCGAAGTGTTCGGCGTCGACAGCGCTCTGATCACCGACGGCACCTATTTTGCCATCGAAGCGCAGGGGCGGATCGTCGCCTGCGGAGGCTGGAGCCGGCGCGCCACCGATTTCGGCGGCGACCAGGCCAAGAGCGGCAACGACCGGCCGCTCGATCCGGCCACGGAGCCGGCCCGCATCCGCGCTTTTTTCGTCGATCCGGACATGGCGCGCCAGGGACTGGGCGCGATGCTGCTGGAGTACTGCACCCAGGCGGCGCTGCGCTCGGGCTTCAAGGCACTGGAACTGGTGTCGACCATGCCGGGCGAACCGCTGTATCTGCGCTACGGCTTCAAGCCGCTCGAGCGCATCGAACTGCCGCTGTCCGGCGGCGTCGTGGTCGCGCTCACGCGCATGCGCAAGGAAATCGCCTGAGCGTTCAGGCGAGAATGGCAAGCAGGCCGTCCAGGCCCGTGTAATTGAGGGCGATGGCAGCCTGGGCCTGCACAACCGGCTTGGCGCGGAAGGCCAGCGACAGACCGGCGATCCCCATCATCTTGAGGTCATTGGCGCCGTCTCCCATGACGATCGCCTGCGCCGGCGCGATACCCATCTGCGCGCACACCCGCTCGACCGTGCGCTCTTTTTCATCGGCGTCCACAATGGTGCCGATCACGCGGCCGGTCAGCTTGCCGTCCGCGATTTCCAGCTGGTTGGCGTGGGTATAGTCCAGACCCAGACGCTCCTTGAGGCGCTCGGTAAAGAAGGTAAAGCCGCCCGAGACCAGCAGCGTCTTCAGGCCGGCCGCCTTGACCGCCGCCAGCATCGCCTCGCCGCCCATGGAAATGGCCAGGCGTTCGCTGTAGACGCGTTCGAGCGCGCTGGCGTCCAGGCCCGCGAGCAGGGCGACCCGGCGCGTCAGGCTGGCGCCGAAATCGAGCTCGCCGCGCATGGCCGCCTCGGTAATTTCCGACACTTGCGCCTTCAATCCCTGCATGTCGGCGATCTCGTCGATGCACTCGATGGTGATCAGGGTCGAATCCATGTCCATCGCCACCAGGCGGAAGTCGGCCAGCGTGCGGCCCGGCGCGATGAAGGTGGCGTCGAGCCGCGCGGCACTGGCGGCAACCTCGATGGTCTGGCGCAGCGAAGGCGAGTCGGCCACCTGTTCGCAGCGCAGCGCATGGGCGCCAACGGCCACCGTGCGCGCCGGTGCGGCCAGTGCGCCGATGCGGGCCAGCATGTCGGCGGTGGCGTTGGGGCCTTGCAATACCAGATTCATGTCCATGTTTTACGCGAGTAGTTGTTTGATGGTTTGCTTGACCTGGGTGACGCGCGACGACAGGTCGGGCATGCTGGCGGTGATGCGCAGCTTGTCCTGGCCGGCCAGCTTGATGTGCTTGTTCTTCTGGATCAGCGTGATGATGCGCATCGAGTCGATCGGCGGATTGGTCATGAACTGCAGGCTGGCGGCCTCGCCGTGGGCGTCGATCTTGACGATGCCGACCGTCTTGGCGGCCACGCGCAGGCGGTGCGTTTCGATCAGCGCCTGGACCGGGTCGGGCAGCTTGCCGAAGCGGTCGATCAGCTCTTCCTGCATGTCGTCGATCTTTTCCTGGGTGGCGCAATTGGCCATGCGCTTGTAGATCGACAGGCGCTCGTGCACGTCGCCGCAGAAGTCTGCCGGCAGCAGCGCCGGCACGTGCAGATTGATCTCGGTGGTGGTGGCCAGCGGGGCTGCCAGATCGGGTTCCTTGCCGGCCTTGAGCGAGCGTACCGCTTCGCTGAGCATGTCGGAATAGAGCTGGAAGCCGATCTCGAGCATCTCGCCGGACTGGTTCTCGCCCAGCACTTCGCCGGCGCCGCGGATTTCCAGGTCATGCATGGCCAGGAAGAAGCCGCTGCCCAGTTCTTCCATCTGCTGGATGGCGTCGAGCCGGCGCTGCGCCTGCTTGGACAGACCGCTGACATCGTTGACCAGCAGGTAGGCATAAGCCTGGTGGTGCGAGCGCCCGACCCGGCCGCGCAACTGGTGCAACTGGGCCAGGCCGAACTTGTCGGCGCGGTGCATGATGATGGTGTTCGCGGTCGGCACGTCGATGCCGGTCTCGATGATGGTCGTGCACAGCAGGATGTTAAAGCGCTGCGCCACGAAGTCGCGCATGACCTTTTCCAGGTCGCGTTCGTGCATCTGGCCGTGGGCCACGCCGATGCGCGCTTCCGGCAGCAGTTCGGTCAGCATCGCCATGCGGTTCTGGATGGTCTCGACCTCGTTGTGCAGGAAATAGATCTGGCCGCCGCGTTTGAGCTCGCGCAGGCAGGCTTCGCGGATGATCGAACCGTCTTCGCTGCGCACGAAGGTCTTGATGGCCAGGCGCTTCTGCGGCGCGGTGGCGATGATGGAAAAATCGCGCAAGCCTTCCAGCGCCATGCCCAGCGTGCGCGGAATCGGGGTGGCGGTCAGGGTCAGCACGTCGACCTCGGCGCGCAGCGCCTTGAGCGCTTCCTTCTGGCGTACGCCGAAGCGGTGCTCCTCGTCGATGATGACCAGGCCCAGACGGGTGAACTGCACGTCCGGGGAGAGCAGCTTGTGGGTGCCGATCACGATGTCGAGCGTGCCGTCGGCCATGCCCTTGATGGCGTTGTTGATCTCCTTGCCGCTGCGAAAACGCGACAGCTCGGCGATGCGCACGGGCCAGTCGGCGAAGCGGTCGGCGAAGGTTTGCGCGTGCTGTTCGGCCAGCAGCGTGGTCGGCGCCAGGATCGCCACCTGCTTGCCGCCCATGACGGCAATGAAGGCGGCGCGCAGCGCCACCTCGGTCTTGCCGAACCCGACATCGCCGCACACCAGGCGGTCCATCGGTTTGCCCGAGGTCATATCCTTGATGACGTTGTTGATCGCCTCGGCCTGGTCGGGCGTTTCTTCGAAGCCGAAACTGTCGGCGAAGTTCTGGTAATCGTGAGCCGAATACTCGAATGCGTGGCCCTGGCGCAGCGCGCGCCGCGCGTACAGGTTGAGCAGCTCGGCGGCGGTGTCGCGCACCTGTTCGGCCGCCTTGCGCTTGGCCTTTTCCCACTGGCCCGAGCCGAGCGAATGCAGGGGCGCGTCCTCGGGCGAAGCGCCCGAATAGCGCGAGATGACGTGCAGCTGCGACACCGGCACATACAGCTTGGTGTCCTTGGCGTATTCGAGATGCAGAAATTCGGTCTCGCCTTCACCCAGATCCATGCTGGTCAGGCCCATGTAGCGCCCGATGCCGTGGTTGATGTGGACCACCGGGTCGCCGATCTTCAGTTCGGACAGGTCGCGCACCATGGATTCGACCTGGGTCACGCCTTCCTGCTTCTTCTTGCCGGCGCGCCGGCCCGAACCGGCATACAGCTCCGTCTCGGTGATGAAGATCAGGTTGCCGGCCGCCGCTTCGGTCAGCGCAAAACCGGCCTGCAGGGGCGCCACGCCCAGCGCCAGCCTGGCGTCGGACTGGCGGAAGTGCTCGAAGCCTTCGACCGGGACGGGCGCGAGCTGGTATTCATTGAAGTACTGCTGCAGCGTCTCGCGGCGGCCGTTCGATTCGGCGCAGATCATCACGCGCGCGTCGCTTTGCAGGAGGAAGGCGCGCAGATTGGTCAGCGGGTCGTCGATGCGGCGGTTGACGGCGATGTTGGGAATCGGCGCCGACAGTTCCGACGCCAGCTGGTCGGCGTCGCGCGCGATTGCCCAGCGCGGATACGGCTTGGCCAGGGTGAAGAAGTGCTCGTCGCTGAGGAAGATCTCGTCCGGCGCCAGGATCGGACGGTCGCGGTCGGCCTTGAGGAAGCGGTAGCGCGACTCGGTGTCGACCCAGAAGCGCTTGATGGCCGCGTCGATATCGCCCACCAGGGCCAGGCTGGCGCCTTGCGGCAGGTAGTCGAACAGGGTGGCGGTGTGTTCGAAGAACAGGGGCAGGTAGTACTCGATGCCGGCCGAGGCGATGCCGCTGCTGATGTCCTTGTAAATGACCGAGCGCGACGGATCGCCCTCGAAGCGTTCGCGCCAGCGGCTGCGGAAGGTGGTGCGGGCCGCGTCGTCCATGGGGAATTCGCGTCCCGGCAGCAGGCGCACTTCGTTGACCGGATACAGCGAGCGCTGGGTGTCGGCATCGAAGGTGCGGATGGTTTCGATGTCGTCGCCGAACAGGTCGAGCCGGTATGGCAGCGCCGACCCCATCGGGAACAGGTCGATCAGGCCGCCGCGCACCGAGTATTCGCCGGGCGACATGACTTGCGAATTATGGGTGTAGCCGGCCAGCGTGAGCTGGGACTTGAGCCTGGCCTCGTCGAGCTTTTCGCCCTTTTTGAAGAAGAACGTGTAGCCGGCCAGGAACGAGGGCGGCGCCAGGCGCACCAGCGCCGTGGTCGCGGGCACGATCAGGACGTCGCAATGGCCGTTCTGGACTTCGTGCAGGGTGGCCAGGCGCTCGGACACCAGATCCTGGTGCGGCGAGAAGGCGTCATACGGCAGCGTTTCCCAGTCCGGCAGCAGATGGCATGCCAGTTCGCCTTCGGCGAACCACGGAATCTCGTCGAGCAGGCGCTGGCCATCGCTGGCTGCGGCCACGATCACGACCAGCATCTGGCGGTTGGCCTTGAGGGCGCGCGCCGCGACCGCCAGCGCATAGGCGTCGGCAGAGCCATACAGGGCCGGGAGCGCGAAACGGGTGCCGGTTTTGGGGAGGGATTTGCTTAAATCGAAGGGCATGCAGGCGGCGAAGCTCAAGGCGGACAGGAGAGCGGTCGATTATACCGTAGGGCCGTTGCGCGCGTGGCAGGCCAGTCGCCGGGAGCGGGTCAGGCAGTCGGACGCCGGTTGGCGATCCCGAACGGCACATGGACCATCGGGATGGTGCCGCCGGGCGTCGCTTTCAGGTGGGTCAACTGGTCGTCGAAGAACATATGCGGCTTGAATACATCGAGCACGCGCGCCTTGTTCATCCCGCCCAGGAAGAACGTTTCGTTGGCCGACACGCCCCAGCTCTTGAGCGTGGTGACCACGCGCTCGTGCGACGGCGCGTTGCGCGCCGTGATGATGGCGATGCGCAGGATCTTGCGGTAGGCGGGGTCGCGCTGCTGCTGCGCTTCTTCCATGCGCTGCATGTGCGCCAGCTTGCGGAACATCTCCGCCAGCGGCCCGGGCTGGTGCGGCGTGGCCACATGCGCCGTTTCGTGGGCGTGAAATTCGTCGATGTCGTTGTTGCGCTTGAAGATGGTCTCCGATTCGTCGTCGGCGATCACGCCGTCGAAGTCGAAGGCGATGCGCAGTTCGGCGTCGGCCTCGTCATCGCTGATCTTCGACGGCAGCACCAGGCCGGCCGCAAAGTTGGCGGCAATGGCGCTCTGGACGTCTTCTTGATTGGCGCTCAGAAACAGCGCGGTGTTGAAGGCGGGCAGGTAGGAGTAGGGAGACTTGCCCGTCATAAATGCCGCGCGGGAAATATCCAGGCCATAGTGGGCAATCGAGCGCATCACGCGCATGCCTGTTTCCGGCGAATTGCGCGAAAACAAAACGACTTCCACCGGCGGTTCGCTGGGGAAGAATTTGTTGATATTGAGGAAGCGGCGGATGAAGGGAAAGGCCACGCCCTTCTCGAGGATGGTGTCGAGATGGCGTTCCTGGTAGGCGCGGTATTCGTCGGCCCCGCTGTCGAGGTAAACCTGGTGCGACTGGCTGAGATCGAACAGCGCGCTCGAAGCGACGCCAATCACAAGTTTGCTCTCAATATCGAACGGCATGCGTGCCTCCCCGGCGATGAACTGTCGCCGGATTCTACAGGAAGCCGCCGCGCCTGGCGCTACTGGGCCAGCCCCAGTTTTTCGAAACAGCTCAGGGCGGCCGTGTCGAGACCGGCCAGGGTGGCGGGGTTGGCCGGGTCGAGCAGACCGGCGTCGACCAGCACGCGCAGCTTGGCCACACGGTCGGCCAGGGCCAGGGTGCGCGCCAGCGCGCTGGCGCCGGGATGGGCGGCGGCGCCGATGGCGTCGACGACGGCGGGCGGCAACTCCCACATCGCGGCAATGCGCGCCGACAGCGTGCGCGCATGGATGGCCATGTCGCCAAAGAAGGCGTTGGACTGGGGCAGCGGCAAGTCCGGGTTGATCTGGTCGAACAGGCGGAAGGCCACGATCAGGCCAATGTTTTGCATCAGTCCGGCGAGATACGCTTCGAAGGGGTTGGCGCGCAGGCGCGGCGCCAGCAGATTGGCCGCCTGCGCGCACAGTTCGGCGTGGCGCCAGGCCAGGGGCGCTGCCACGCGCGCCAGCGCGCCGGTCTGGTTGCTGATCACGGGGCGGAAAGCGACGCGCGCGAGCAGCAGGCGCATGCCGTTCTGACCGAGCAGCATGATGGCCGATTCAATGGTCTTGATCGGTGCGCTCGGGCTGTAGAACGGGCTGTTGGCGCCGCGGATCAGTTCGGCAACGAGGACCACATCCTGGGTCAGCAGGCGCGACAGCTCGGCCGACGAGACATTATCGTCCCGCAAGCTGCGCAGCAATTGCGGGATGACGGCGGGCACGCGCGGCACCAGGTGGGCGCCGGCGCCAGGCGACGCTGCCAGGCGCGCCAGTTCATCGAGCAGGACGGCGGGGCTGACCGGACTGGCCGGATCGGCCACGCCGGCGCTGAGCCAGCGATGAAACAGCGCGTCGGGGCCGATCCGATCGAACGCCGGCGGCTGCGCGGGCAGGTCCGGCACCACGGCCATCGCGGGCGCGACCGGCGCCGCGGTGGGCGTGATCTTGTTGCGTCGCGAAAACCATCGTTTGATCATGAATGTGCCTTTGCCGGTCCGGAGCGGACGCAGGATTTTACCCTAAAGCAAGACTTTTTGACATGATCGCGCATGCCACGTCGACGCCAATGTCAAGGCCCGCGCGGCAGTTGGGAGCGAACTTTGTTTGACTGGCGTTTTTTTAACACTCGCGACACAGATTCAGCAAGTTTCTGAACAGAATATGCCCCCAATGGCAGGCACAAGAAGTATCATTGTGACACTGAGTATTGATATATCGCCAATGAAAAAGCTGGAACGCCACGGACCGTACACCCTGCTCGCGCCACTGGGCGAGCGCAGCCGTGGCCATACCTGGATGGCCCAGGCGGGCGAGGGCGAGAACGCGACCGTGGTCGCGCTCAAGCTGGCCCTGCCGAAGGACGCGGCCGGACGCACGCGCATCTTCCACGAAGTCGACCTTGCCGCGCCGCTCAATCATCCGCACATCGTGCGCCTGTTCGAATGCGGCGAAGCGAAAGGGGTGCTGTGGCTGTCTACCGCGTATGTCGGAGGACCGCACCAGCCGCTCAAGCTGGGCAACTTCCGCCAGTTGCTGCTGGCCCTGCTGCATGTGCATGCCAACGAGCTCATCCATGCCAGCCTGTCGCCGTCGCGCCTGCTGCTCGACGAGGAAGGCGACATGCAGCTGTGCCATTTCGCCGATGCGCGCCGCCATGGCGAGCCCGGGCAGGCCCCGCTCGGGCCGCTGCCGTTTATGTCTCCGGAACAATTGCGCGGGGAACCGCTCGACGTGCGCGCCGACCTGTTTGCGGCCGGCGCGGTGCTGTATCAGATCCTGACCGGCATGGCGCCGTTCAGTGGCGCCAGCGCCAACGCCATGACCCAGCTGCTGCAGCCGGGCCAGCCGGCGCCGTCGGCCGTGGCGCCCGGCCTGGGCACCAGCTTCGACGCCGTGGTGGCCAAGGCGCTGGCGCGCGAGCGCGAGGCGCGCTATGCCAGCGTGTTCGAACTGCTGGGGGCGTTCGATGCCGCCTGCAAGCGCGGGGTGCGCCCCGCGCCCTAGTGCACCTGCTTACTGCTTGACTGCCTCGACCGCGATGGTCAGGGTCACGTCGTCGCTGACGTGGGGTGCGTATTTACCCGCATTAAATTCGCTGCGCTTGATCTTGGTCACGGCGTTCGCGCCGCAGGCTTCCTTCTTGAGCATTGGATGCGGCATGCACATGAACGACGTCACGTCCAGGGTCACTGGCTTGGTCACGCCCTTGATGGTCAGGTTGCCATCAACGCTGGCCAGTGTATCGCCCTTGAAATTGAGCTTGCTCGACTTGAACGTGATGGTCGGGAATTTTTTGGTGTCGAAGAAATCTTCGCCCTGGATGTGGCCATTGAACAGGGGATAGCCAGTGTTGACCGAGGTGGTGTCGATCGTCACGTCCACCGAGCCCGTCTTGGCGGCGCGGTCCAGCACGATGGTGCCGGACGTCTTGTCGAAACGGCTAACCTGGTTCGAAAAGCCGAAGTGGCTGTATTCGAAGCGTGGGTAGGTGTGCGAATTGTCGATCACAAAGGTCTCGGGGGCAGCAAAGGCGGACAGCGAGAAGCCGGCGGCAAACAGGAGGGCGCTCAATTGTTTCATGGGGATTCCGATCTCGAAAGGGTGAAGGGGCCTGCAGTGTGAACGCATTATGCCTGCCCCGCCCGGATTCGGAAAACGGAAATTTTACGCCTCTATGATCGAATTTTTCGATCACTCCATGGTCAATGGCAGTGCAGCAAGATCACGGTGATGTTGTCGCGGCTGCCCGCTTCCTTGGCCAGCTCGATCAGGGCGGCGCACGCCTCGCCCAGGCCCGAGGGACCGACGTTGAGCAAAATCTCGGCCATGTCTTCGTGCGCGGTGGCACCATGCAAGCCGTCGCTGCACAGCATGTAGATATCGCCGGGCGCGGTATTGCGCGTTTGCAGCTCCGGGCGGATGGTGGAAGACGGGCCCAGCGCTTGCAGCAGCAGATTGCGGCCTGGCAGGTTGTGGCGCATGCCCAGCTCGAGGGCGTGCTGGTACATGGTCTGGTCGCGCGTGAGCTGATTGAGGCGGCCGTCGCGCAAGCGGTACAGGCGCGAATCGCCAACGTGAAACACGAACAGCGGGCCGTTCGCCACCGGTTGCCAGAAACCGGTCAGTGTCGTGCCCATGCCCGCCCCTTCGGCGAACTGATTTTCCTTGTTGAGGCGGTACATCCGGTGGTTGGCGAATTCGACCGCGTCGTGCAGCGTGGTCATGGTGCTGATCGATTCGGGCGTCCAGGCGGCGTCCGGATCGGAAGCGGCAGGGTCGTAGTCGCTGGCAATAAAGCCGGAAACGTCGTCCTCGAGTCCGTCGATCGAGCGAATGTAGTGAGAAAGCGACAGTAATGCGTCCGCACTGGCCACTTCGCCCGCTTCATGACCGCCCATGCCGTCGGCCACGGCCACCAGGCCCAGCGCGCAATCGATCAGAAAGTTGTCTTCATTGCACACGCGTACACGGCCGATATCCGTCATGCCAAAGGCAATTCCCACAGCAAGCTGCTCGGGTTGCGAAGGCGAGAGTGGTTTCCAGACGTGCAAGGCGGCTCCTGATTGAAGACCGCGGCGTGATCGTCCACCGCGTAGGACTGATCCTACCATGAGGCTGCTTTTTTGTTAATGAGTATTGCCTTGCAACCCTATTTTTTTATTCAGGGGTGAGCGGCACCGGGGCCGGCGCCGCTGGCGGCACCTCTGGATCGGCCGGATCCGGTTCGGGCGCGGGCAACTGGTCCACGTCGATGGTCTTGCCCGCATTGCTGCCCGCGTTTTCGCTGTAAATCCAGTCATCGTTCTCGCGCTGCACGCCGGGCGGGGCCGCGCGTTCGCGCTGCGCTTCCCTGGCCAGGGCCACTTTCATGTAATCGATCCAGATCGGCATGGCCAGCGTGGCGCCGAATTCGCGCCCGCCCAGCGACCGCGGATCGTCATAACCCATCCAGGCCACGCCGACCACATTGGCGGCGTAGCCGGCGAACCAGCCATCGACCGCATCGCTGGTGGTGCCGGTCTTTCCGGCCAGGTCGTTGCGCCCCAGGCGCGGCGTGGCAGCCGCAGCGGTGCCGAAGCGCGTCACATCGCGCAGCATGCTGTCGACCAGGAAGGCGTTGCGGGCATCGAGCACGCGCGCTTCCTCGGCCGGCGCCGCGGCAGGTTTGCTGGCCCAGAGCACGGCGCCGCCGGCGTCGCGGATGGCGGCAATCAGGTAAGGCCGGATCTGGTAGCCGCCGTTGGCAAACACCGCATAGGCGCCCGCCATCTGCAGCGGCGTGACCGCGCCCGTGCCCAGCGCCAGGGTCAGATTCTTCGGCTGGCGCTCCGGGGCGAAGCCGAACCGGGTGAGGAAGGCGTGCGCATACGGCACGCCGACGGCGCGCAGCAGGCGAACCGACGGCACGTTCTTGGAGTGGACCAGGGCGCGCCGCATGCTGACCTGCCCATCGTATTTGCCGTCATCGTTCTGCGGCGCCCAGGTGCTCCCATTCGGGCCGCCGCGCGGAAACTCCAGCGGTTCGTCGAGGATCTGGGTGGCCGGACTGTAGCCGCGTTCGATCGCCGACGCATAGATGAAGGGCTTGATCGACGAGCCGGGCTGGCGCAGCGCCTGGGTCACATGGTTGTATTTCTGCAGATTGAAGTCGAAGCCGCCGACCAGCGCATGGTAGGCGCCCGTGCCCGAATCGATCGCCACGAACGCGGCCGCCACCTGGGGCACCTGGACAATGGACCATTGCTTGTCTTCCTGGGCGATGCGGATGACGGCGCCCTGGCGCAGGCGCAGCTCCGGCCTGGCCGTGTCGCTGAGCGCCGCGCTGGCCAGCTTGAGACCGGCGCCGCTGATCTCGATCCGGTCGCCGTTATAGTTTTCCGCCACCACCAGCCTGGGCGAGGCGGCCAGGACCACGGCGGGAATCAAGCCGTCGCTCACGACGCGCGCGCGCAGCGCATCGTTGATGGCGTCCTCGCGTTCCTCCGCCGTGGCGGGCAGGGTGATGAAGGCTTCCGGACCGCGGTAACCGTGGCGCTGGTCGTAGGCGAGCACATTACGGCGCACCGATTCATAGGCCGCTTCCTGCTCGGCCTTGCGGATCGTGGTGATCACCACCAGCCCGCGCGTATAGGCATCGTCCTTGAACTCGGCCAGCACCTGCTGGCGCACCAGTTCGGCCACGTATTCCGCATGTGCGCCGAATTCCTGGCGTGCCGTGGCAATGCGGATCGGCTCCTTGCGCGCGGCGGCGTACTGCTCGGCGCTGATGTAGCCCAGATCGCGCATGCGGCCCAGGACCACCTCCTGACGTTCCTTGGCGCGGTGCGCATTGGTGGCCGGGTTGTGGCGCACGGGGTCTTTCGGAATCCCGGCCAGCATCGCCATCTCGGCGATCGACAGCTGTTTGAGGTCCTTGCCGAAGTAGGCGCGCGCGGCGCTGCCGAAGCCGTAAGAGCGGCGGCCCATGAAGATCTGATTGAGATAGAGCTCGAGGATCTGGTCCTTGGTCAGCGCGCGTTCGATTTTCAGGGCCAGCGCGATTTCGCTGGCCTTGCGCGAGAGCTTCTTGTCGCGCGACAGGAAGAAGTTGCGCGCCACCTGCATGGTGATGGTCGAGGCGCCCTGGCGAAAGCCGCCGCGCAGATTGGCGCGCGCCGCGCCGAGCGCGCGGATCCAGTCGATCCCGCCATGCTCGTAAAAGCGCGTGTCTTCGATCGCCAGGACCGCCTTCTTGACCATGTCGGGGACGGCGGCCACGGGGACGAAGTCGCGATGCTCCTCGCCGAATTCGCCGATCAGCACATTGTCGGCGGTATAAATACGCAGCGGGATCTTGGGTCGGTAATCGGTGACGGTGCCGATCTCGGGCGCATTCTGGTAGATCGCAAAGTAGAACCAGGCCGCCAGGCCGCCTGCCGCGAGCAGGGCAACGGCCAGAACGATGACGAAGCTGAGGATTAAAATGCGGCCGCGCGGCAAGCGCAAGGGGAATCTGCCAGATGTTGTCAAATCGGTACTCGCTGTTGTCAGGCCGATTCCGGTGTTGACGGCCTCTCGCGGGAGATTATAATCCAACGATTTTGCTTTCCCTCCAATCCCGGCGGCGTCTGCGCCGGACGTGTTTTCAAGACCAAAGGATGTCACCTCTCATGTCACACGATTCCACGCCGGGCGGCTTCAAGCCATACATTCCGGCCTCGGCGAACCTGCCCGAAATGACGCCACGCGCCCTGATCATGGGCATCCTGCTGGGGATGGTGTTCGGTGCCTCCTCGCTGTACCTGGTCCTGAAGGTCGGTCTGACCGTGAGCGCATCGATCCCCGTGGCCGTGATCGCCATTACCCTGTTCGGGCTGGCCAAGAAGGTGGGCGGCAAGGATTCGACCATCCTGGAAAACAGCATCACCCAGACCGCCGGTTCGGCCGGCGAATCGATCGCCTTTGGCCTGGGCGTGACCATGCCTGCCATTATGATCCTCGGCTTCGACCTGGAGATTTCGCGCGTGATGCTGGTGGGCGTGCTGGGCGGCCTGCTCGGCATTCTCATGATGATCCCGATGCGGCGCACCATGATCGTCGACCAGCACAAGGAACTGAAGTACCCGGAAGGCACCGCCTGCGCCGAGGTGCTCAAGTGCGCGGCCACGGAAACCTCGCGCGATGCCGCTGGCGAGAGCCGGGTGGAAGGCTCGGAAGCGGCGCGCGACGCCAAGCGGCGCGCCATGATCATCTTCGGCGGCTTTGCCGTCGGCCTGCTGTACAAGGTCGCCAACATCTCGTTCAAGGGCTGGAAGGACACCGCCAACTTCGAATTCGGCGCGCCTCTCAAGGCCGGATCGGTGGGCGCCGAAATTTCCCCCGAACTGCTGGGCGTGGGCTACATCATCGGGCCGCGCATCGCCATGACCATGGCCGCCGGCGGTGTGCTGTCGTACCTGCTGCTGATCCCGATGATCAAATTCTTCGGCGACCTGCTGACCGTGCCGGTCTCGCCCGGCACCATGCTCATTCGCGACATGAGCGCCAACGACATCCGCAGCGCCTACGTGCTGTACATCGGCGCCGGGGCGGTCGCTGCCGGTGGGCTGATCAGCCTGGCGCGCGCCATGCCGACCATCTGGAATGGCCTCAAGGGCGGGCTGTCCGGCATGGGCAAGGGCAGCGTGGCCGATGAATCGGTGCGCACCGACCGCGATATCCCGCTCAAGTGGGTGGTGATCGGCTGCCTGGGCATCATCGCCGTGATCTCGCTGGCCACGCCGCTGCACATGAACTTCCTGGGCGCGCTGCTGATCCTGGTGTTCGGCTTCCTGTTCTCCACCGTGTCGTCGCGCCTGACCGGCGAAGTGGGTTCCTCGTCGAACCCGATTTCCGGCATGGCCGTGGCCACGCTGCTGTTTACCTGCCTGATCTTCCTGCTGATGGGCTGGACCGGCGGCCAGTACTATGTGACCGCGCTGTCGGTGGGCGCCATTGTGTGCATCGCCGCCAGCAACGCGGGCACCACCTCGCAGGATCTGAAAACCGGCTACCTGGTGGGCGCCACGCCGCGCCTGCAGCAGTACGCCATTCTGGGCGGCGCACTGGCGTCGGCGCTGGTGCTCGGCCCGATCCTGCTCAAGCTCAATGACGCCAGCACCGTGTACGTGCCGGCCGCGCAGGTGGCGCCGGGCGTGAAGGTCGATGCGTCCAAACTGACCGTGACGGCCCAGCTGCAAGGCCCGCAGGCGGCGACCGACAGCAAGACCTATAAAGTGTGGCAAAAGGCCGATACCGTGGGCGGCCCGGCGGGCAAGTACCTGGTGGCCGACGACGGCACGCTGGCCTACCTGGTCGACCCGGGCATCAACGGCACCCACACCAGGCGTCCGGATGGATCGGAAGTGAAGAAATACGATGCGCCGAAAGCGGTGCTCATGTCCTACATCATCAAGGGCATTCTCGACCGCCAGCTGCCTTGGACGTTGGTGCTGCTGGGCGTGATGATCGCCGTGGTGCTGGAGATGGCCGGGGTGCAGGCGCTGGCGTTTTCGGTGGGCGTGTATCTGCCGCTGGTATCGACCGCGCCGATCGCCGTGGGCGGCGCGATCCGCTGGCTGGTCGACCGGCGCAACAACAAGCTCGCGCACAATGCCGCGATGAGCGAAGAAGAGCAGCAGCAGGCGGGCGACCGCAGCTCGGGCGTGCTGCTGGCATCGGGCTATATCGCCGGCGGCGCGCTGGCCGGCATCATCATCGCCATCACCGCGGGCGTGCTGACCGACTTCGACACCATGATGACCAGATGGGCGGCAGCGGCCAATCCGTTCTTTGACGGTGCGACATCGGACCTGCTCTCGCTCATTCCCTATGCGGCGCTGATGCTGCTGCTGTACTGGGTCGCGCGCGAAAAGAACCCGGCCTGACGCCGGCGCTGCGACGCTGACACCCGGCCAGACGGCCGGGGTCAGACAAAGGCGAGATCGTGCTGGCGGATCAGGTCATCGATGAAGTCGTCGGTGTGACCGAACTGGTAGCCGAGGGCGCGGGCGCGCGCCATGTCCATTGCAAACGGGGCCGGATAATCGAACGGGCTCAGTGCACCGGGTGCGGCGGCCTCGCGCGCGAGGGCGGTGCGCGCGGGCGTGTCCAGCACCAGGCCCACGCGCTCGTACAGGTCGACGGCCGACAAGGCGCCGTCGCACGCCGCATTGACCGGCCCGGTGAAGTCGCGGGCGCCGGCCCACACCAGAAAATCGCTGACGATCTGCGCGCTCAGGAACGAGGTCGCGGCAGCGGCATTGGCGTAGCCCAGCGTACCGTACTGGCGCGCCAGGTCCACGTAATGGGCCAGGCGGCCGGTAAAGTCCTCGGAACCGGCCAGGACATGGCCGATGCGCACTGTGACCAGTGGCAGCGACCCGTCCCGGTAAAGATAGGCCTCGGCCTGCACCTTGCCCATCACATAGCTCTGGGTGGCAAGGCGCGGATCGTGCCATGGGTAGTGGGTATCGATCGGTTGGGCCAGCACCTGCAGATCGTCCTCCGCGAACGGCGCATCGTGCTTGCCCATCAGGGCGCGGTACACCTCGATGGTCGAGGCCACGATGTAGCGCCTGACGCGGCCGCCGAACACGCGCACCGCAATGGCCGCGTCCAGGGGCGAATAGCACATCTGGTCGTAGACGATATCGAAAGCGGGCATGTCGCGGAAAGCGGCCAGCATGGCGCGCTCGTTGCGGCGGTCCACGCGGATGCGGGCGATGCGCTCGCCGAACGGGTCGGGCGCGTGGCCACGGGTGGCGATGGTGACCTGGTGCCCGGCCGCGAGCAAGCGCTGCACGAGCAGCTTGCCGAAATAGCGCGTCCCGCCAATCACCAATATATTCTTGCGCATGGCTTTTCCTTGTCTGATCGCGTATATTTTCTGCTCAGCAGAACGATTCAACAACCGAGAAATTTTGACGCTTTGAGTAAGAAAAACTTAGTCATGGAGTTTCCATGAAGAATTTGCGCAGTCTCTCCGGGCTGCTGGACTTCGAATGCGCGGCGCGCTGGGGCAGTTTCAAGCTGGCGGCCCAGGAGCTGCACAAGACGCCCGCGGCCATCAGCCAGCAGGTCAAGCAGCTCGAGGAAGCGGTCGGCTTTGCGCTGTTCATCCGCCACCCGCGCCACGTGACGCTCACGGCCAAGGGGCAGGAACTGGCGATCACGGTCGGGCGCATGCTGGGCGAATTAAGTGCCAAGGTGGGCGCGCTGCAGGGCGGGGACGAAGAAGCGATCCTGCGCATCTCGACCACGCACTCGTTCGCGATCAAGTGGCTGGTGCCGCGCATGCACCGCTTTACCAAGCGCTATCCGGAGCTCGACATCCGGCTCGACTCGAACGACGCGCCGGTCAATCTCGAGGACGACACCACCGACGTGGCGGTGCGCTACGGGCCGGTGAGCGACGGCGACCCCGACATCCTGTTCCATGAGCGCCTGATCGCGGTCTACAGTCCGGACTTGCTGGCGCCGGGGCAGCAAGAGCTGACCCTGTCCGACCTGCCGGGCTTCCCGCTGCTGTATGAAAAGACGCCCGAATCGTGGCTCAAGCTGCTCAACGAAAACAAGGCGCTCAAAGGCAAATACGATTTCTCGCGCGGCTACAGCCACTGGGGCGTGCTGGCGCAGGCGGCGGTGGCGGGGCAGGGGATTGCGCTGGTCGCGTGCGGGATTGCGGCGCAAGACATCATCAAGGGTTCGCTACGGAGGATCAACTGCCGAAGTGCACCGTTTGGCAGTGGTTACCGCTTCCTGGTCAACCCGCGCAAGCAAAACATGCCCAAGGTCCAACGCTTCCGCGCCTGGCTCGTCGCCGAAATGGACGACATGCGCCGCGCCCTCGACCAAACCTAATCAACACCGGGGTCAGACCTCAAAACGGAAATTGTTTTAGAAGCGGGGTCAGACCTCCGATTTGCAATAAATCGGCGGACTTTTTTGTTCCGGGGAAGTTGTTTTGGGGAATTGCTGCTGCAGCGCGCGATAATCGCCCGTCAACCTGCCCGCGGTTGCGCAGAGAACGGCAGGGTGCCGCGCGCGGCCCACGAATATATTCCAAATTTGAGGTCTGACCCCGCTTTTAAAACAATTTCAAATTTGAGGTCTGACCCCGGTGTTGACCCCGGTGTGTCGGGGGGTAAACGGACAACGGCGGCCGGAAGGCCGCCGCTGGGGGGATGGGGCGTGGATTACTTGACGCCGTGCATCAATTTTTGGATGTACGGGGCCAGCAGGAACAGGATCACGCCGCCAATCGTCAGTATCCAGAAGCCGTTGGTGTAGGCCGACAGGGCCGACGTCACCGACATGCCAGTCTCACCGCTCGCCGCGCTGGCGAAGATGCCCGACAGGTTGTTGCCGATGCCGGTGGACAGGAACCAGCCACCCATGCCGAGGCCGACCAGACGCGTCGGCGCCAGCTTGGTCACCATCGACAGGCCGATCGGCGACAGGCACAGCTCGCCAATCGATTGGATCCAGTACACGGCAAACAGCGTCCAGAACGGCACTTTCATGCTTTGCGCGTCAACCAGGTAGGTCAGCGCGTACCACAGCAGACCGAAGGCGGCGGCATTGAACAGGATGCCCAGGCCGAATTTGCGTGGAATCGATGGATTCACGTTCTTCTTGCCCATTGCGACCCACACCCAGGCGATGATCGGTGCGCAGGCAATCACGGCCACCGAATTCACGCTCTGGAAGTAGGCGGTCGGGAACACGTCCATGCCCAGCGCGCCCACCCGGTTGACGATGTTTTCAGCCAGGAAGGTGAACGAGCTGCCGGCCTGTTCGAAGAAGGCCCAGAACAGGATGTTGAAGGCGAAGATGATCATCATGGCGATGGTCTTGTCGCGCGCGATCGCGCCATCGCGGATCCCTTCGAGCATGAGCATCAGGGCCAGAATGGCGAACAGGATCATCAAAACGATCTGCAGGTTGAACGCGCCCGCCTTGAGCAGCAGGTACATCACGGGAATGACGAACAGGGCGCCGACGGCGACCATGACGACCCGCTTCGGATCCTTGGCTGCGCCTTCCGGTGCGCCAATGCCCTTGAGCGTGGCGCGGCCGAAGTAGAACCAGACCAGGCTGATCAACATGCCGATGCCGGCTGCGAAGAACACGATCTTGTACGCTGGCGTGTCGCCCGTATTGAAGATCTTCTGTGCCAGGTACTGGGTCAGGATCGGTGCCATGAAGGCGCCCAGATTGATACCCATGTAGAAGATGGTGAAGCCCGAATCGCGGCGTGTGTCGTTGAGCGCGTACAGCTTGCCGACCATGGTCGAGATGTTCGGCTTGAACATGCCGTTACCGACAATGATCGTGGCCAGACCGAGTTTGAAAATGTCCTTGTCCGGGAAACTGATCGCGAACAGGCCGGCGGCCATGAAAACGGCGCCCAGCAGAATCGAGCGCTGATAGCCGATCACGCGGTCGGCGACGTAGCCGCCGAAGACGGCGCCCGCATACACGAGCGCGAGGTAGGAGCCGTAGGTGAGGTTGGCGTCGGCTTCACCTGCCGAATTGCCGCCGTAGAACTGGGTGACGATGTACAGGACGAGCGCCCAACGAATACCGTAGAAAGCGAATCGCTCCCAGAATTCGGTCATGAATAGCATCCATAATGGGCTCGGGTGCCCCATGATCTGCTTAAACTCGGGAATGACAACTTCCGTGCTAGTTGTTGTGGTACCGCTCATCCGGTATCTCCTGGATTATGGTTATGGATGGATATCTGATGAAAGCCCCCGGCTCGTGGCAGGGAAATTCCATTAGGGCTGCATTCTAATGTAAATCCGTCACGCTCTGCCATTTTTTGAAAAGTGTGCTAAACGCGCCAATTTGCGGGGGCGCGCGGCCACCGTGGAAACTCCCACGTGCGGACAAAAGTTGTCGTATATTGGCATGGCAGGCTAGATTGATTTTTAGGAACCATACAAGGAATGCGCACCATGGAACACGACGTTGTCGATACCCTGATCTCCCCGGAAGGCCAGCTGGAAGTACTGTCGAAAGCGGAAGTCTTCAAATTGCTCGACACCAGCCAGGGCGGCCTCTATCAGATTTTCCGTAATTGCGCGCTGGCAGTTCTCAATTGCGGCAGCTCCATCGATGATGGCAAGGAGCTGCTGGAACGCTACAAATCGTTTGAAATTAGCATCGTACAACGCGAACGCGGCATCAAACTTGAAATCAAGGGTGCCCCGGCGATCGCTTTTGTCGATGGCAAAATGATCAAGGGCATCCATGAACATTTGTTCGCGGTGCTGCGCGATATTGTCTTCATCAGCAGCGAGGTGACCGACAATCCCAAGTTCGACATGTCGCGCACCGAGGGCATTACCGATTCGGTGTTCCACATTCTGCGCAACGCCAACGTGCTGCAGCCGCAGCGCAATCCCAACCTGGTGGTGTGCTGGGGCGGCCATTCGATCAACCGCGTGGAATATAACTATTCGAAGGAAGTCGGTTATCAGATGGGCTTGCGCGACCTCGATATCTGCACCGGCTGCGGTCCGGGCGCGATGAAAGGCCCCATGAAGGGCGCCACCATCGGCCACGCCAAGCAGCGGCTGACGGGCGGGCGCTATCTGGGCATCTCGGAGCCGGGCATCATTGCGGCGGAATCGCCCAACCCGATCGTCAACGATCTGGTGATCATGCCCGATATCGAAAAGCGCCTGGAAGCGTTTGTGCGCACCGGTCACGGCATCATCGTGTTCCCGGGCGGCGCCGGGACGGCCGAGGAGATTCTTTATATTCTGGGCATTCTGCTCCACCCGGAGAACGCCGATATGCCGTATCCGCTCATCTTCACCGGTCCTGAAACGGCGCGCGACTACTTCATCCAGATTAACCAGTTCATCGCCGATACGCTGGGCGAGGAAGCGCAAAAGCGCTACAAGATCATCATCGACGATCCGGAAATGGTGGCGCGCGAGATGCAGCTGGGGATCAAGCAGGTGCGCGAATTCCGCAAATCGCGCAGCGATGCCTATTACTTCAATTGGCTGCTGAAAATCGACGAGGAATTCCAGCGTCCTTTCAAGCCGAACCATGAGAATATGCGCAATCTGAGCCTGCACAAGAATCAGGAGACGCATCTGCTCGCCGCCAATCTGCGGCGCGCTTTCTCCGGCGTGGTGGCGGGAAATGTCAAGGATGAGGGGATTCGCGCCATCGAGAAATTTGGCCACTTCGAGATCCATGGTGACCCGTCCATCATGGGGCCGATGGATGCGCTGCTGTCGTCCTTTGTCGCGCAAAGCCGGATGAAGTTGCCGGGCAAGACGTACACGCCTTGCTACAAGGTGATTCAGTAGGGCTGTGGACCGGGGGCAGTCATGGTGGGCCGGGTGGAGAAGGCGGTTTGCCTTCGCTTGGTGTGCCATGGGCCCCGCCGTCGCCAGGGCGACGGGTTATTGCCGCAGTTAGCTCAGGGGTTGGCCCGCACGGGCCAGCTTGTCCGGGTTGCGCACGATGTAAATGCCGCTGATCTTGCCTTCGTCGAAACCGAACGACATGATGGTGTCCGGCTTGCCGCCGACGGTGCCCACCATGCCGGGAAGCCCGTTCACCATCGCCTGCCGTAAGACGATGTGCGAATGCCGCGCTGCGAAGTCGGCAAAGAAGCGCGCGATCTTGTCGGCGCCCACGACGATGCGCATCAGCGCAAGCGCCTTGCCGCCGCCGTCGCCCGAGAACAGCGCTTCCGGCGTGAACAGGCTGGCCATCAGCGCGCGGTCGTTGCTGTGCATGGCGGCGGCAAACTTGCCCAGCAAATCGAGATGCGTTTGATCTGCGACCTTGAAGCGCTGCCGGTCGGTCTGCGCCCGTTCGCGCGCGCGGTGCAGCAGCTGGCGGCAGGCTGCCGCGTTTTTTCCGACGATGGCGGCGATGTCGGTATAGTCGAAGTCGAAGATGTCGTGCAGGAGAAAAACCGCGCGCTCCTCGGCGCCCAGACGTTCGAGCATGAGCATGAAGGCGGTCGAGACGTCGCTCAGCAGCTCAAGCCGCATCTCGGGCGAATCGGCCTCGTTTGCCACCAGCGGTTCCGGCAGCCAGGGGCCGATGTAGTCGTCGCGCTCCTGCCTGGCGCTGCGCAGGCGGTCGATGCACAGCCGGGTGACGATGGTGACCAGCCAGGCATCGACGCTCACCAGCGGCTCCGGCGCTGCGCTGCCGCTCCAGCGCAGCCACGCTTCCTGCACGATGTCGTCGGCGTCAGCGCGGGAGCCCAGCATGCGGTACGCGATGCCGAACATGCGCGGGCGCATGCGCTGGAACTGATTCAATGGCTGGTCGGAAGCGTTTTCCATATTTTTTGGTCTGGCTGTCACAAGAGGCGCGCGTCATCCGTCTAATTGGTTGAAGGACGCTGAAAAGCAGACTGTAAACCACTTTTGAAAAGGATATGCCATGGAACGCCTCAATTTTTTCACTGCCTCCCCCAAAGCCGTCAAGGCCTGGAGCGCGCTTGAAACCTTCCTTGCCGAGTCGAGTATCGACAAGCCGCTCGCGGAGCTGGTGCGTCTGCGCAGCTCGCAAATCAATGGGTGCGCCTTCTGCGTCGACATGCACACGGCCGATGCACGCAAGGGTGGCGAGACCGAACGCAGGTTGTATGCGGTGAGCGTGTGGCGCGATACGCCATTCTTCACGGCGCGCGAGCGGGCCGCGCTGGCGTGGACGGAAAAGATGACCGCCCTGGGCCAGCAGCATCCGTCCGATGCGGACTACGCGGAACTGGCGGCGCAGTTCAACCCGCAGGAAATGGTGGAGCTGACCATGCTGATTTCGACCATCAGTGGATGGAACCGGTTTGCGGTCGGGTTCGGGAAGATGCCGGCGCTGTAATCGCCCCTCCGTCGCCCACGCCTGCGCGCGGGCGACGCTGTGGCTGGCGTGCGTCAGTCGGGTACTTGCCCGATATCGTCGATCTCCAGCCTCTCGCGCGCATTCATCGCATGGCGGAACGCGGACGACGACTCGTATGCCTTGATCCGCGCCCGCATGATCGACCCCAGCGGGCGGTGCTCGTCAATGCAGTGCCACGGATTGAACGACAGGATATCGTCGGCAAACACGCGGCGCTGCGCGCTGTACGCGTCCTGCGGCCCGATGGTGAGCTTGGCGACCGGCTGGTAGGGCGACAGCGTTTGCGGCCAGTCCACCGAGGCGTCTTCGATCGGCATGACGTCGGTCCCCGTGCACAGCTGCGCGCGCAGTTCGTACTCCGCACCCTGCGTGCGGAAGAATTCGACTACCAGGTCGCGCAGCACCGAATCGCCGGCGTCGGTGTCGACGGCCGTGCCGGTCAGGCTGCGCACATTGTCCGACAGAGGCGCCGCACACAATTTGGCCACGTAGTCGCCGTAGCGCACCGCAGCCATGCTGAAGAAGGTCTCGCCCAGGATGTGATTGTTGGGCGCGCCCAGGGTGTCGAGGATGGGGTTGTCGATGCCGAACGCATGCAGGGCCTTGCTGCCGCCCTGCGCCAGCGCGGCGAAGATCCGCTTGGTGGTATCCGAGTCATCCATGTGCTTTTCCAGCAGCTTTTGCACCTTGAGGTAGGCGGCGGCATGGCCGAAGGCGATCACGGGGTGGTTCACCAGCAGCAGGTCCTGGGTGTGCGCCTGCTGCCGATTCGGCAGGAACTGGTGGCCCGGCACGCCCAGCATCTTGATCGCCATGCCGCGCGGGGTGGGCACCTTGTCGCTGCCCACGTCGCCCGGGGCGGTCGACAGGCGGATCACCACTGGATAGCTTGCCGGTTTGGCGAAGACGCCCTGGGCCAGGTGCTCAGGCAGGTTGTCATAGACGGTCACTTGCCCCACCAGCACGCCGTGACTCTTGGCGTGGGCGTCGCGCTTGGCGTGGCGGTGCTTGTCGAAGACGCGCTCGTTCACGCGGCTCATGGAGGCGACGACGGCGTCGATGATGGCGTCTTCGTTTTCCTGCTTCTGTTCGAGCCCGTCGTGGTAGCGGATATAGTCGGTCATGCGGTCCCCTTTTGGTTGCTCTGGAATATTGCATCGGAGGCAACAGTCTAGCGCGCACGGGTGCGCGTTCAGTAGAGGATGCGGTCTAATTACCGCGTTCTGCGCTCGCGCGCCGGGGGCGCGGCAGGATTGAACTCCATCGAGTAGGCGATGGCGCTGATTTTCCAGCCGTCCGTGTCGCGCACCAGCTGCATGGATTGCTTGCCCGAGTATGCCTTGTAGCCGTTTTCGATAAAGCTGTAGTCGAACCAGACCTGGGCCACGTCGCCGTCGGTATCGATCTTGATCCGGTCGATGGTCTGCTCGATCGGCAGGGCACTGTTGGCAATCCCGTCGATGAATTTCTTTGGATTGCTCGAGGCGTAGAGCTTGTCGCTCGCCGGCGTACTGGCGCCGCGCCGGTTGGCGTTTTCCCAGTCGAGGCTCTGGTCGGTGGATACGCCGATCCACGAGACGGCGCCGCCGAAGAACAGCTGCAGAAAGCGTGGCTTGTCCTTTTTGATGATCGCACTGCGGAAGTCTTCGACAATCTGCAGGATCCGTTCCCGGTCCTCGGCGGCGGACGCCGGGGCGGCCAGCGCCGCCGTTGGCGCGAGCGCGGTGAGGAGCATGCAAAGCAGGGAAGCGGCCAGTACGTTCTTCATGCAATCCTCGTCGATATGAAAAAGGGCTCCCGCAGGAGCCCTTCGATCTTACTCTTCGCGGCGCAAATGCGGGAAGAGAATGACGTCGCGGATGTTCGGCGAGTCGGTGATGAGCATCATCAGCCGATCGATACCGATGCCGCAACCGCCAGCTGGCGGCATGCCGTATTCCAGCGCGCGGATGTAGTCGGCGTCGTAGAACATGGCTTCTTCGTCGCCAGCATCTTTGGCTGCAACCTGCGCCAGGAAGCGGGCCGACTGGTCTTCGGCGTCGTTCAGCTCCGAGAAGCCGTTGGCGATCTCGCGGCCGACCATGAACAGTTCGAAGCGCTCGGTGATGCCGGCGTGGGTGTCGGACGCACGTGCCAGCGGCGAGACTTCGGCCGGGTAGTCGATGATGAAGGTCGGCTCCCACAGCTGCGCTTCGGCGGTTTCTTCGAACAGCGACAGCTGCAGCGCGCCCAGGCCGGACGTGGAGAACGGCTTGACGCCGAACTTGAGCAGCTCGGCCTTCAGGAAGTCCATGTCATGCAGCTGTTCGCTGGTGTAGTGCGGTGCGAACTTGTTGATCGCCTGGACGATCGTCATGCGGTGGAAGGGCTTGGACAGATCCAGCGCGCGGCCGCCGTAGGTCAGTTCGGCCGTGCCGTGGGCGTCGATGGCAGCCTGGCGGATCACTTCCTCGGTGAAGTTCATGATCCACTGATAGTCGGTATAGGCCGCGTAGAACTCCATCATGGTGAATTCTGGATTGTGACGCGGCGAGACGCCTTCGTTACGGAAGTTGCGGTTGACTTCGAACACGCGGTCGAAGCCGCCCACCACCAGGCGCTTGAGGTAGAGCTCCGGCGCGATACGCAGGAACATTTCCATGTCCAGCGCGTTATGGTGGGTGATGAAAGGCTTGGCCGCGGCGCCACCTGGAATGGTGTGCAGCATCGGCGTTTCCACTTCCATGAAGTCGTGCTTTTCCATGAAGCGGCGGATCGACGACATGGCGGCGGTACGCGCTTTGAAGGTGCGACGCGTCTCTTCGCTCATGATCATGTCGACGTAGCGCTGGCGGTACTTGGTTTCCTGATCGGCCAGGCCGTGGAATTTGTCCGGCAGCGGGCGCAGCGACTTGGTGATCAGGCGCAGGGCGCTGACCTTGACGGTCAGTTCACCGGTCTTGGTCTTGAACAGGGTGCCTTCGGCGCCGAGAATGTCGCCCAGGTCGTAGCCGTGCAGGGCTTCCATGGCCGCTTCGCCGGTGGTGTCGAGCGTGACGTAGATCTGGATACGGCCGTCGGCGCGCGCGCCGGACGAGTCCTGCAGGACGGCGAACACGGCTTTCTTGCCCGCTTCGCGGCGCAGCATCATGCGGCCCGCGATGACCACGGCCACTTCGGTCGCTTCCAGCTCTTCGCGCGTCTTCTCGCCGTACTGGGCAACCAGGTCGGCCGCCTTGTGCTGCGGACGGAAATCGTTGGGGAAGGCAATGCCTTTCTCGCGGATGGCGGCGAGTTTGACGCGGCGCTCGGCGATGATCTTGTTGTCGTCTGCTGGTGCGGCGGCTTGGTCTTGGGTGTCCGTAGTCATGATGGGTATCGTTCGATTTTGTTGGTTATGCAGGGAACAGTTCGTCGATCGTCAGCTGCGAGAAATCGCTGGCGATGTGGATGACGTTGTCGAATTCGGCAAAAGCGGTGGCGGGCAGGGTGGTGGTCAGGACGACGCAGCGCATGCCGGCGCGGCGTGCCGCTTCCACGCCCAGGGGCGCGTCTTCGAACACGATGCAGTCGGCCGGCGCCACGCCGCAGCGCTCGGCCGCCAGCAGGAAGACGTCAGGGTGCGGCTTGCCGCGCTCGACGTCGGCGGCGCCGACGACATGGCTGAAGTGGCGGCGCAGGTCCAGGCCGTCGAGCGTGAACGTGATGTTCGCGTTCGGCGCAGCCGTGGCCACGGCCAGCGCGACGCCGCGCAGCTTGGCCTGGGCGACCAGGTCGTCGAAGCCGTCGACCGTCTTGCGGTGCGGCTCGTACAGCTCGCGGTAGACCGCTTCCTTTTCCAGGTTTAGGGCGTGGACTTCATCGTCCAGCAGCTCGTCGCCGAGATGCGAGCGGATGATTTCCTTACCCTGGCGTCCGGCCGTGGTGCGGAAGAATTCGTCGGCGTCGATGTCCTTGCCGCGGCGCTGGAAGAACGTGACCCAGGACGCCGTGTGGAAGGACATGTTGTCGACGATCGTGCCGTCCATGTCGAAGATGAATGCGCGCTTCGTCATCGCTTACACGCCCTGCTTGAGCGAGGCGGAGATGAAGTCGTCCAGGTCGCCGTCCAGCACACCTTTGGTGTTGCCGGTCTCGAAGTTGGTGCGCAAATCCTTGATGCGCGACTGGTCCAGCACATACGAGCGGATCTGGTGGCCCCAGCCCACGTCGGTCTTGGAGTCTTCCAGTTTTTGCTGCTCGCTCATGCGCTTGCGCAGTTCGTGCTCGTACAGCTTCGCCTTGAGCATTTCCATCGCTTCGGCGCGGTTGCGGTGCTGGCTGCGGTCGTTCTGGCACTGCACCACGATACCGGTCGGGCCGTGCGTCATGCGCACTGCCGAATCGGTCTTGTTGATGTGCTGACCACCGGCGCCGGACGCGCGGTAGGTGTCGACGCGGATGTCGGCCGGGTTGACGTCGATCTCGATCGAATCATCGACTTCCGGATACACGAACAGGCTGGTAAAGGACGTGTGGCGGCCGTTGGCCGAGTCGAACGGCGACTTGCGCACCAGGCGGTGAACGCCGGTTTCGGTGCGCAGGTGGCCGTAGGCGTATTCGCCTTCGACCTTGAGGGTGGCGGTCTTGATGCCGGCCACCTCGCCGTCGGACTGTTCCAGGATCTCGACCTTGAAGCCCTTGCGTTCGCAATAGCGCAGGTATTGACGCAGCAGCATCGAGGCCCAGTCCTGGGCTTCGGTGCCGCCGGCGCCGGCCTGGATGTCGATGAAGCAGTTGTTGGCGTCCAGCTGGCCGCTGAACATGCGGCGAAATTCCATGCCTTCGATGACGGTCTTGATGGCGTCGGCGTCGGTGACGACCGCTTCGAGCGTATCGTCGTCGTTCTCTTCGCGCGCCATGGCGAACAGGTCGTTCGCGTCATTGAGGTCGTTGGCGGCCTTGATCAGGGTATGAACGACCGCTTCCAGCGCTTTTTTCTCTTTGCCGAGATCCTGGGCGCGTTTTGGATCGTTCCAGACGGTCGGATCTTCTAGTTCTTCGTTGACTTGCTCGAGCTTCTCTGACTTTTTATCGAAGTCAAAGATACCTCCGAAGTTCGGCCTGACGTTCGGTCAGGTCGTTGAGCAGGGCGGACAGTGCGTTGATGCGTTCAGCTTCCATGGCGTTTCCGGTCTTGTTGAATTGGTTAAATCGAACCTTCGATTATACCCCAGCAGCGGGCCGGGTCAGTAATATGCCGCAGGTTGCCGCAGGTTGGCGCAGGTTGCCGCAGTAAGCTGCCGCCGTCGCCCCGTCGTGCCCCTGCGTTATGATCAGCGCTTTCCGCCTTGAACCTGCCCATCTATGCGTTATCAAATTTGCATTCCCTTGGCCGCGCTGCTGTGCGCCGCCAGCGCCGGCGCCTCCATCCCGACCGGCACCAGCGCCGTGATCGGCCTGCTGGAAACGACCGACGTCCACGCGAATGTGGTCGGCTACGACTATTTCCGCCTGGCGCCCGACGCCTCGCTGGGCCTGGAACGCACGGCCGCGCTGATCGCCGCGGCGCGCCGCGATTACCCCAACAATCTGCTGATCGATAACGGCGACACCATCCAGGGCACCGCGCTGGCCGATTATCAGGCGCTGGTTAAGCCGCTCGCCTGCGACCAGACCCTGGCCGTGTACAAGGCCATGAACGCGTTGGGCTTCGATGGCGGCGGCATCGGCAACCATGAATTCAATTACGGCCTGGCTTACCTGTCCCAGGTTACCGGCAACCGCTTCGACGTTTCGGGCGTGGACCCCAAAAAGCCGCGCTGCGCCGGCCCCGCCTTCCCGCAAGTGCTGGCCAACGTCTACAGCGTCAAGTCGAAGCAGCCGCTGTTCGCCCCATACCGCATCATCGACAAGCAGATCGCCGCCACCGGCGCTGACGGAGAGGCGCTGACGGTCACGCTCAAGGTGGGCATCATCGGCTTTACCCCGCCGACCATCATGGCCTGGGACAAGCGCTGGCTCGACGGCAAGGTCTACACGGAGGGTGTGCGCGAGAGCGCGAACAAATTCATTCCCGAGATGCGCGCCAAAGGGGCCGACCTGATCGTCGCCATTTCGCACGGCGGGCTCGATGACAGCGCCTATACGCCAACCATGGAAAACGCCAACTGGCATCTGGCCAGCGTGCCTGGCATCGACGCCATGCTGATCGGCCACTCGCACGAAGTGTTCCCGAATGCTGCCAGCAAGGTCCCGCAATTCAATTTGCCCGGCGTGGACAAGGCAAAGGGCCTGGTCAACGGCGTGCCAACGGTGATGGCCAATATGTTCGGCAAACACCTGGGAGTGATCGGCCTGCACCTGCGCTTTGATGGCGAACGCTGGGTCGTCGACAAGACCCTTACGACGGTCGAAGCGCGCAGCACCCAGCAGGCCGACAAGACCTTCGTCGCGCCCGATGCGGCGATTGCCGCCCTGGTCGCGCAAGAGCATGCGGCCACCATCGCGTACGTCAAGACGCCGGTCGGCCAGACGCGCTTTCGCATGACGTCCTATTTCGCCGAAGTGGGCGACGTGTCCGCGCTGGCCGTGGTCAATGCGGCGCAGGCTGATTATGTGACGCGCGCCGTCAAGACCAGCTTGCCCCAGTACGCCGCCTTGCCGGTGCTGTCGATGGCGGCGCCGTTCAAGAGCGGCTTTGGCGGCGCGGCCGATTTTACCGACGTGGCGGCCGGGCCGATGGCGCTCAATAACGCCGCCGATCTGTACCTGTATCCGAATACGCTGTACGCCGTCAAGGTCAGTGGCGCGGACCTCAAGGCCTGGCTGGAGCGCTCTGCCACGCGCTTCAATACCATCGACCCGGTCAATTCGCAGGAGCAGGAGCTGTTCAATCCCGCCTATCCAGCCTTCAATTTCGACATGCCGACGTCCAGCGCGCTGTCATTCGAGATCGACGTGACACGGCCGGTTGGCGAGCGCATTACCCGCTTGCGCTACCGCGGCAAGCCGGTCACGGCGGCGATGGCCTTCCTGGTCGCGACCAACAACTACCGTGCCAGCGGCGGCGGCAGCTTCCCGGGGCTTGACGGCAGCAAGACGGTGCTGGCGTCGCCCGACACCAACCGCGACGTGCTGATCGCCTTCATCCGTAAAAACAAGACGCTGGACCGGGCCCGCTTCGCGCAGCAGCGCAGCTGGCGCTTTGCGCCCGTGCGCACGGCTGGTCCCGTGGTGTTCCGCTCTGCGCCCGGTGTGCTGCCGATCGCGGCCGAGGCGGGGCTGGACAATGTCTCGCTGCTACGCGCCGACGATGGCCAGGGCAGGGGTTTTTCGCTGTACCAGATCGACCTGTCCAAATGAAGTGGTCCACGCTGGCGCTGCTGCTGGTGCTGGCGGCGCCATCCCTGGCGCAGCCGCTCGTGGCGGCCGATCTGCCGGCCGTGCAGGCGCGCGCCAAGGCGGGGATGGCGCTGGCGCAGTTCGACCTTGGCCGCATGTACCGCCATGGCATTGGCTTGCCGCGCGACAGCGCCGCGGCGGTGCGCTGGATCGGCTCGGCGGCCGAGGCTGGCCATGCGCCGGCGATGTTTACGCTGTACACCATGATGGCGGCGGGCGAGGGAACGCGAACGGACGAGGCAGGCGCGCGCGCGTGGCTCGAGCGCGCTGCCGCGCTGGACGATCCGCAGGCGCTGCAGGAGCTGGCGCTCCATTTGCAGACCGGGACTGCGCTTTACGAACGCGATCCCGAGCGCGCCGCCCGGCTATTGGCGATGCTGGCGCATGCGCTGCAGCACACGCCTCATGCCGACTGAAGCAGCGGCGCCGCGTCCTCACGCAAGAGGCTGTAGATGAAGTGGTCGACATAGGCGCCATGGAGCAGTTCGGCCTGGCGCAGCATGCCTTCCCACGCAAAGCCCAGCCGCTTGGCCAGCCGTTCGCTGGCGGCGTTGTCGCTGGCGCACTGCCATTCGATGCGGTTCAGTTTGAAGCGGTTGAACGCTTGGGCGATCACGGCGCGCAGGCACGCCGTGGCCAGGCCCGAACCTTGCTGTCCGGCTCCAAGAAAACAGGCCAGCGCCGCCTTGCGGTTTTCCCTGTCGATCTGATGCAGGCGTATGGCGCCGCACAATTCGTCACCGCGGAAGATATGCCACTCGCATACTTGGCCGCGTTCGGCTGCGGCGGCCACCTCGGCCAGGTGTCTCACGGCGGCATCGGGCGTCGCGAGGCGGGCGACGGCAGGCAGGTAGGTGTCCAGGTGGTGTTCGTTTGCCTTGATCAGCGCCGCCAACTGGCGGGCGTGGAGCGCTGAAGCGGGAACGACCTTGATGTCCGGTGAAATATGCAGTGTTTCAGTGTTCAGATGAGCTCCAAAAAAGCGGGATCGCGAATTTCATTCCGTATTGCAAACCGTCTTTACATTCAGTCAGTATATAGGTAATGTTTCTTTTTAGAAGTGGCTGTCTCTATCCTCCCAATTAATTGAAAGCGGAAAATGAAGAAACTGATTCGTGTTGTTGCGCTCGGCGTGTTGTTGGGTGTGTCGACTACTGGTTGCACCATTGTAGAAACGGGCGAAGTTGGTTTGCGCGTCAATTTCGACAAAACCATCGACAACACGGAACTGGTGCCAGGCAGTTTCAATCAAACGTTGATCGGCAAGGTACTCACGTTCCCCATCAAGGACGTGGCGGTCGACGTGCGCGACCTCAATCCGCTGGCATCGGATAATTCCACGATGAAGGATTTCGACATCAGCGTGGTGTACAACATTGTGCCTACCGCCGTGTCGGACTTGTACATCAACAAGAGCCGTTCATTCCACATGGTCGACAATTCGGGCGACATCTACCTGATGCACACCTACATCTACCAGACCGCCCGCAATGCCGTGTACAAAACGGCCCGCAAATACGAAGCGCTGAACATGAACGATAACCGCGCCCAGATCGAGGAAGAAATCCAGGACAGCATGACCAAGACGCTGGCCGACGAAAAGCTCAACGGGGTCATCATCTCGCAGGTGCGCGTGTTCAGCATGGTGCCCAGCGACGCGGTCAAAGCCAGCGCGGACAACCTGGTGCGCGCCAAGAACGAGGAAAAGACCAAGGAAGTGGAAGTGCAAATTGCCAAGAAGGAAGCGGAGCGCATTTCGGCCCTGAACGCCAATGCCGGCGCGATCAGCTACATGCAGGCCCAGGCGCAAATGAAGATTGCCGAAGGTATTGCTGAGGGTAAAGTGCACACCGTTGTCATTCCCTACGATTTCAAGGGCATGGTCAACGTTGGCCCCACCAAATAAGGTTCGATTCGTATAGAATTTCCCGTCCCCCTCATGGAAAGCCACTGATGTCCGTCTCCCTGCCGATTGCAAAGAACATGAACGCCAAGCCGGCGCTGACCCTGGAGATGCTGGCTAGCCTGGTCAACCGGCACGGCTGCATCACGGGCGCGACCGGCACCGGCAAGACGGTGACGCTGCAGACCATCGCACAAGCACTGTCGAACATCGGCGTGCCGGTGTTCATGGCCGACGTCAAGGGCGATCTGTCGGGCATGGTCAAGGCCGGCGCGGCGTCGACCAAGATGACGGCGCGCTTGCAGGCGCTGGAACTCGAGGAACCGGCCTGGGCGGGCTGTCCCGTCACGTTCTGGGATGTATTTGGGGAGCAAGGTCATCCGGTGCGCGCGACCGTCTCCGACCTCGGACCCTTGCTGCTGTCGCGCATGCTCAACCTGAACGATACCCAGGAAGGCGTGTTGCAACTGGTGTTCAAGATTGCTGACGACAATGGTTTGCTGCTGCTCGACACCAAGGATTTGCGGGCAATGCTGCAAAACGTCGGCGACAATGCGGCCGATTACCGCACGACCTACGGCAATATCTCGGCCGCCAGTATCGGCGCCATCCAGCGCGGTTTGCTGGCGATCGAAGAGCAGGGCGGCGACAAATTCTTTGGCGAGCCGATGCTCAACATCGATGACCTGTTGCAGACGGATGCGCACGGCAAGGGGATCGTCAATATTCTGGCGGCAGATAAATTGATGATGGCGCCGGCCATGTACTCGGTCTTTCTGCTGTGGCTGCTGTCCGAACTGTTCGAGAATTTGCCTGAGGTAGGCGACCTGGACAAGCCGAAGCTGGTGTTCTTTTTCGACGAAGCGCACCTGCTGTTTACGGATGCGCCCAAGCAGTTGCTGCAAAAGATAGAACAAGTCGTGCGCCTGATTCGTTCCAAGGGCGTGGGCGTCTTCTTCATCACCCAAAATCCCCTCGACATTCCCGATACCGTGCTGGGGCAGCTCGGCAACCGCGTTCAGCATGCGCTGCGCGCCTATACGCCGCGCGACCAGAAGGCCGTCAAGGCGGCAGCGGAAACGTTCCGCCCGAATCCTGCCATCGATACGGCGCAAGTGATCACCGAGCTGGGCGTCGGCGAGGCGCTGGTTTCCTTCCTCGATGAAAAAGGCCGCCCGAACATGGTCGAACGTGCCTTCATTTTGCCGCCGGCATCGCAGATCGGGCCGGTCGATGGCGCGGCGCGCCAGGCTGCCATGGCGCAATCGATCGTCGCCGGTGTCTATGAAAAGACGGTGGACCGCGAATCCGCCTACGAAATCATTTCGCGCCGCACGGCCGCCACTGCCGCGACCGAGAAAGAAGCGCAAATTCGCGCGGAACCGAGCCGGCCAGAGGCGCCGGCGCCGTCAGGCGGCTTCGGCGGCATGATCGGTGGCCTGGGCGATTTGTTCGGCAGCAGCAGCAAGCGCCAGACGCCGATGGAAGCGATGGTCAAGTCGGCCGCGCGCAGCATCGGTTCGACGGTGGGCCGTGAAATCATCCGCGGCGTGCTGGGGTCGATTCTGAAGAAGCGGTAATTTTCTCTTGTCATTGCGCAAAAAACCACTTACTATCCGTGTCCTTCGCAAGCCAACCCACGTCAATGAAAGGAGTCACCATGCAAGCACCTACGTCCAACACTCCTTTTCTGGGTCTGGCTGGTCACGTCCTGCACTAAACTGCACCTGTCGTTAGCGCCTTGAGGACGGGTTCCCCGTCCGCGCGCCGCCACGCCCAATCGTCCGTTTTATCTTTTGGATTGGCATTTCATGGGCAATTTTGTTCAAACTATTTCCGATCGCGTAGCGATCATCGCGTCCGAGCGCCTCTGGCTGGAAGACGCTGCTGTACAACAAACCAAAACAACGTCGCTGCTGCCTGGCATGCAGCGCGTGGTCGGGCTGCCCGACCTGCATCCGGGGCGCGGCTATCCGGTCGGCGCGGCATTTTTCTCCACGGGACGCCTGTATCCTGCTCTGGTGGGCAACGACATCGGCTGCGGCATGGCGCTGTGGCAAACCGATATCGTCGCCGGCAAGGCCAGGCTCGACAAGCTCGACAAACAAATCGGCACGCTTGACGACGGCATCGATGACGACGAATGGGCCGTGCTCGCGCGCCACGACGGGCAACTGCGCGAGCGGCTGACAACGCTGCGCGCGGCCATGGCGCAGTGCGGAATCGATCTTTCTCTGCTGCGCTCGCTGGGCACCATCGGTCGCGGCAATCACTTCGCCGAGTTGCAGGTCGTGGACCGGATCGATCGGGCAGATACTGCGGCGCAGGCCGGTATCGCGCCGAAGTGCCTGCAGTTGCTGGTGCACAGCGGCTCGCGCGGACTTGGCCAGGCCGTGCTGCGCGCGCACGTCGATGCATTCAGTCACGGGGGTCTGGCGGACGGGACGCCCGATGCCGCGGCCTATCTGGCGCGGCATGATGCGGCCGTCCAGTTTGCGCGCCTGAACCGGGCACTGATCGCAGCGCGGATTGTCCAGCGTCTGCGCTGCGATGCTCGCGCCCTGCTGGAGGTCGACCATAACACGGTGCTTCCGGCAAAGGTGGATGGTCAGCAAGGATGGCTGCACCGCAAGGGGGCCACGCCAAGCGACCAGGGCCTGGTCATGCTGCCCGGTTCGCGCGACGACTATAGCTATCTGATCGAGCCGCTGGCCGGGGCGGGCTCGCTGAGCCTGTATTCGCTGGCCCATGGCGCCGGCCGCAAATGGCAGCGCACCGATTGCAAGGGACGCCTGGACCGGATCGCCACGCCGGCTCAGCTCAGCCGTACCAGTCTGGGCGGGCGTGTCATCTGCAACGACCGCGCCTTGATCTACGAGGAGGCGCCGCAAGCGTACAAGAACGTGGACAGCGTGCTCGACTGTCTGCTTGGCGCCGGCCTGGCGCGGGTGGTTGCGCGCAGCAAGCCTGTGCTCACCTACAAGACGCGTGGGGAGTGCTGCTGATGATCTGGTTGCAATTAACTGCCAATACCGGGCCGGTCGAGTGCTGCCTGGCCGTCAGCAAAGCGCTGGGCGCGATTCACGTGGAGGAGCGCAAGGCGAAGGTGGCCGTGCGTTTGCTCGAGCAGGTGGACGGGCCTGCGCCCGGAACCCTGCGCTCGTTTTTGCTCGAACTCGACGACGAGGACGGCGCTGACGGCGCCGCCGGGCTGCTTGCCGCGCGCTGGTGCGGCAGCATTCTGTGGGTGTGCGACAGCCCTTATCGCAAGCTGCACAAGCGCAAGAACTGGTTCCTCGGCGGCAGCGCCTTTGTGCCGCCCGAGGCCAGCGGCAATGGTGGCGAGATCCGCTACGAGGCCACGCGTGCGTCCGGCCCTGGTGGCCAGCACGTCAACAAGACCGATAGCGCCATCCGCGCCACCCATGTGGCCAGCGGATTGTCGGTCAAGGTGCAGAGCGAACGCAGCCAGCATGCCAACAAGCGGCTGGCGGCGCAGCTGCTTGCCAGCAAACTGGCGGCGCTGGCGGATGCGGCCATGGAAGAAGACAAGTCCACGCGCCGCCTGCGCCATACCCAGGCCGAGCGGGGCAATGCCGCCCGCGTCTTTATCGGTCCGGGCTTTGTCGAAAGACGCTAGCGGCGTCGATCACGATCCGGTCAGGGCATGGCGAACCAGCAGGGCTGACAGCAGGAACATGGTCAGCCCGATCAAGCCGTCCAGGATCCGCCATGCCTTCGGCCGGGCAAACCATGGCGCCAGCCAGCGCGATCCGACACCCAGTGCAGTGAACCAGGACAGGCTCGCTGCGCTGGCCCCGGCGATGAACCAGCCGCGCAAGGCGGCCGGTTGCTGGGCTCCTATACTTCCCACCAATAACACCGTATCGAGATAGACGTGCGGATTGAGCAGCGTGAAGGCGGCTGCCTGGGCCAGTACGGCGGTGCGGCCCAGTCCGACGCCGTCTGCCCCCGCAACCAATTGACCGGGGCAGCGCGCCCGCTGCAGGGCTCGATAGCCATAGGTGGCCAGAAAGACAGCCCCGGCCAGCGCCAGTGCGCGCGCCACGGCGGGATGGTCTCCCAACGCGCGTGCCATGCCCAGTACACCGGCGGCGATCAGCACGGCGTCTGCCAGTGCACAAAACAGGACCACGGCGGCGACATGCTCGCGGCGCAAGCCCTGGCGCAGGACGAAGGCATTCTGGGCGCCGATGGCGACAATCAGGCCCAGGCTCAGGGCCAGGCCATGCAGAAAAACGGAGGCGGGTGAGAGGTTCATGGCGCCATCTTGACGCCGCGTGCCGATGAAGACAAACTAAACTATCTAATCTCACTTAAGAAAAACTAATCTCATGCTTGATTATGCAGCGCTGGCCGCACTGGCGGCCGTAGTACGCGAAGGCAGCTTCGAGCGGGCGGCGCGCGTCCTGCATGTGACGCCGTCTGCCATTTCGCAGCGACTGCGCCTGCTGGAGGAGCGCGTCGGCTGCGCACTGGTTGTGCGCGATCAGCCGTGCCGGGCGACCGAAGCGGGGCGCCGCCTGTGCCAGCATGTGGACCAGGTGCGCCTGATGGAGCACGAGCTGCAGGGCAGTTTGCCTGGGCTGGATGACCATGCGCTGGCGCGGGTGACGATCCCGATCGCCGTCAATGCCGACAGCCTGGCAACCTGGCTTGGGCCGGCCATTGGCCAGTTCGCGGCGGATAATCCGGTGTTGATGGAAGTGACGGTGGACGACCAGGACCACACGGCCGCCTGGCTGCGCAGCGGGACCGTGCTGGCGGCGGTGACGGGCGCGCCTCATCCTGCCGCCGGCTGCAACAGCGTGGCCCTGGGCGCGATGCGCTACGTGGCCGCCGCCACGCCGGCGTTCATGGCGCGCTACTTCGCCAACGGCGTGGGCGCTGCGAGCCTGGCGATCGCCCCCAGCCTGACCTTCAATACCAAGGATGAATTGCAGGCGCGCTGGGCGCGGCGGCGCTGCCACCGTTCGGTCGAATTGCCCCGTCACGCGCTGCCGTCGCCGCACGCATTCGTGATGGCGGGGCTGGCAGGGATGGGGTGGGGCATGCATGCGTACGCCCTCGCGGCGCCGCATCTGGCAAGTGGTGCGCTGGTCGAACTGGTGCCGGATACGCCGCTGGACGTGCCGCTCTACTGGCAGCACGCGCGGGCCGCCTCCGGTGCGCTGGACCGGCTCAGCGCCGCCGTGCTGGCGGCGGCAAAAGGGATGCTGCTGCCTGGTTGAGTATCAGTGAACGCTCTTCTTTTCGGGCTGGACCAGCACGAAGGGGCTCACGACCGAGGTCCAGAGCAGGGCGTCCGACTCGGTCCAGGTTTGCGCCTGGATGTCCGACACCTTGGCGACTTTGCCTTCGGCCATCCACTTGGCGATATTGTCCTTGTCGTCGTGCGAGATGCGCACGGCGACGTCCACCAGGTCCAGCTCCTCGCTCACGTAGATCACCGTGCCCTGGGCAAAGTGACGCAGCAGTTCGGACCAGGGCAGGCGTGCGGTTTCGCGATTGACCTTGATGCGCAGGTCGGTGTCTTTGTCGGGATTGGTTTTCATTGGCAGATCGAACGATTAAATGGTTTCAATGACGGGCGTGGGCGAACCGGACCAGGTCAGGCGATAGGCCTGGCCCTTGCGGACATTGCCCACGAGGGCAGGGCGGAAGCAGGCCAGGCAGGTGCCGCCGTCGCGCCGCACGCTGGGATAGATGACGCCCATGGAGCCGTTGTCGAGCAGCTCGTTGGCCAGCTGCTGCGATTCGATGTAGCTGGCCGGGTCCAGGCAGTCGGCATACGCTTCGATGCCGCGAATGTCGTGAAAGGTGCTGGTAAAGTCGGCCAGCATGGCCTGGTAGGTGACGCTGTCGTCGAAGCGGTCGATTTCCATGTATTCCACGGTCTTGTGGAAGGTGATTTCGGCCAGCGAGGTTTCCGGTTCGAAGGCGCAGTACCACGCCCCCCGTTCGCCATCGTTGAAGCGGCTGCCTTCCGGGCGCGGATAGGTGTACGCCGCGTTGATGATGCGGAAGTTGGGCACGCCGAAGACCAGTTCATCGACACCGATGCCGGGCAGGCCGCCATATTCGCCGCGCAGGCGTTCGCTGGTGGCATTGTCGAGCGTGAACAGGTCGCGCAACACCGCTTCGCTGTCGGCCAGCGGTGCCAGCACCGAATCCTCGACATCGGCAAAGCGGGATGGAATCAGGCGGCAGGTATCGAACTGGCGCAGGGTGGTGAGTTTTGGGACGACCGACAAGATCAGAGACCCCCGCGCCGCGCGTCGAGCAATTTGCGCACCATTTGCATGGCCAGCAGGCCGCCCGCCAGCATTTGCGACAGCGGGGTGCGGCCACCGAAGACCGGGTTTTTATTGGGAAGGGTGATCCATTCGTCGGCGAGCTTGTCGCCGTAGAGGATGTGCAGGCACTTGTAGATGCCCAGCAAATACGATATACGTGTGATGCGGTCGACCTCGAGCACGCGGTCGGGGTTTTTCTTCCATTCGTAGAACGTGGAAGACGAGAGCCCGCCAAGCAGCTCGCGCGCATCGTCGTCGCGCAGCTTCCAGGCGGCGACCAGCTTGAAGAAACCGATCAGCGCTGACTTGGACAGACGCTCGCGCTCCGCACGGGCATTGAGGTCGACCAGGACAGCGGGTTCGAAACGGCTTTTTGGGTAGGCGTAGGCCAGGTTCATGATTCAGTACCTCCGGTTATGGATCCTTTATACTCCATTTCCACCTTCAGTGCAAGGGCGCGCCGATTCCGGAGCGTTTTCACCATGTTTTCCAGACGTTGAGGAGGATTTCATGCATTTTAATAAACTTATAATCGTGTCAGCCTTGCTGCTTGGCAGTGTGGCGGTCGCCGCGCCCAAGACCAATGCCGACCTGAAGAAAGAAGTTAGCGACACCGAACGCGCGTTTGCGGCCAGCATGAAAGCGCGCGATCATGCGGCGTTTGTCAGCTTTGTGGCGGACGATGCGGTGTTCTTCAATGGACCGACTCCTTTGCACGGCAAGCAGGCTGTCGGCGACTTCTGGAAGAAATTTTACGACAAACCGGCCGCGCCGTTTTCGTGGGAGCCGGACCAGGTCGAGGTGCTGTCGTCGGGGTTGCTGGCGTCGTCGTCGGGGCCGGTGTACAACCCGGAGGGAAAGCTGATCGCGCGCTTCAACTCGATCTGGCGGCGTGAATCGAGTGGGAAATGGAAGATTGTGTTTGATAAGGGGGAGGACGTTTGCGATTGCAAGAAGTGAAAGGGCGTGGGATTAACCCGGTACACTAATCCGCATTGAGAAGTCGCGGGATCGCGTAATACAACTGGATGCTTACGGCTGATCCGTAGACGACGAAGCCGACGCCCGCAATGACCCGTTGCCAGGAACGTGAGCCATACCGCACGATTTCGAGGGTGGAATAGCCGGCAATGACGAAGGCGGTTGACGCAAGGGTGACGCCGAGCAAGCTGCCTCCATGGACTGGCGGTGTCACAAAAAAAAATGGAAGCCAACCAAGGGCTGCGAACGTCCCGCACAGCCTGAGATACCAGCGCGGCGTATTGATTCTCGGACCTAAAGTACGCATGTCAGGGTTTCAGTTCACGCAGATAGTAAATCACGATCGGTTGAAGGCGCACGTACTGCCAATTGTCCGCATACCCTGCCGCGGCGCTGCCGCCGTACCGGAGCGGAATCTGTTGGGAATACTCCATCAATGGCGCGTTCATGCCTTGCACATCAAGATAGTGCGCACGCACGCCATACGGCGTCACTGGCGCGCTGGTCAGTTCTACGCTCGATAAAAACACGCGTCCTGCTGCGTCGTTGAAGAACAGGTATTGCAAGCGCTGGTTAAGCGACTTTAACACCTTGCCTGTCACCTTAGTTTGGCCCGACGCGAACGGGGCATACGCTTCATTATCGTAACTGAATTCATAGAGCGGATGCCGCACATCGGGCAGATCGCCTGGCGGTGGCAAACCAGTGGCGGCAGGATCTGCCTGCGTGCGGCCTGATGCAGTAGGCAAACTGGCGCTGACCACTGACCACGACAGCGGCTCGGAGGCGACATAAGCTGCATAGTCACGACTCCAATAACGCCCATCTTGTGCGACTGCGACTTTGCCTGGCGCCGCAGCCGAGGCACTTTCGGTGAGCCCGCGAAGGAACATCCGCGCCACTTCCACCGATGAGGCCGGCTTGGGATCAGGTGATTTCAGCGACAGCAATTCGGGTCCGATGGCGTGCAAGGCGATGGTGAGCGCGATTGGCAATTCCTTGTCGAACTCGTGGAAGCCCTTGCCGATGTGCCCGTTGGCAGTGGCATCGCAGACACGCCAGCTGAATTGCGAATTGCTTCGGTAGAAAATACGCGCATCAATGCGGCCGTTCTGCTCCACGAAGGCAAGCACCAGGCGATGGCCGTCTTCGCTGGCAAATGGCTTTCCAAAATAAATGACTGTTTGGTCCAGCCGAATACGCCATAACGGTTGAGCGGTGCTGTCGATCACAAACGCGGCATTGATTCGCGGGCGGTCGGCGGCGCTCTGCGCCAGATAGTGCGCCCCCTGCACGACGCGCTCCGATTCGAGCGGGCTGATGCGTTCAGCGTTGAATGCGTGGTCCGGCTTGGATTGCGTGCTGGCTTGAGTGGCAACGGGTTGTTCGTTTGCCGGCATCGATGCACTTGCGAACAGAGGCAAGCTGAAAGCGACGATGGAGAGATATGTCTTCAAGTATGCACCCAACGCATGGCGATTTACCGGTCGCGCCTTAACATTCATCGATGGCAACGTCGGCGCTGGTGTCGAGGATCGTTCCATCCCCATAATTCTCAATCACCGGATCTACGTTTTCAGGCGCATGAAGGATAGTCGGGCCCCTCGAGCAAGCTTGTCGCGTCAGGTACTCCGTCAAACCCTCAGCCTGAATTTCCGGAGTGATCACTGCCTGCATTTCCTCCAGCAATTCAACAGCCGCAGTAACGATCCATCCTACCGACCGAAATTGTGGGCTGACGATCTGAATATTCTGCGAGTCGGTCTGGTCGAAGAAACCGTGCTGCAATTTGTGTCGAACGTACGAAAGCGCACTGATCCCGCCGATAATACGTCTTTCCAGATAGGCCTGGCTTTCCTCGCGATTGTAGCGAACCACATTGTCCGGAAACTCGTATCCCTCTGCTTCCAGAAGCGTCTCGGTGATGGTGCCAGGCAGTAGCGGTCGCCCATCTTCGTGGCCGACTTCAAATAGCAGAATCTTCTTGAGTTTCTTGATCTCCTTCTGAACCTCCGTGTCGGATTTCTGAACGGCGATCGTCGGAAGATAGTTTCGAACGAAACGATTCGACGCTTCCATCATGTCGTCTCTGCTCATGTCCGGATGTGCTTGCAAGAATCTGTCATCCATATCCAGCATTTTCCATGCATGGTTGAGATCATGGATGAGGAATTCAAGCGGGGATTGCCAGAACTCATCCACATACACGGGCTCGGCGGACAACCCGACGAAATAGATAGGGGTGCCCCGCACCTTCAGGAAATCCGTCGCAGAGACGTTGTCGAACGTGGGAATGATGATCGCTTCCGGAATGCGGCTCATCAGGCTTTCGTAGCGGTACCAATAATTTTTCTGAAAATGCGTGCTCATGTTATTTCTGGTGCGCCATACCACGTCGAAAAAGCCGACAGCTTCGAACAAGACGCGCAGCGTCGGAGCATACGGACACATCGGTCCATTCTCGATAGTGACATGCTGAAGCTTGTGCAGCACCTGGTCTCGCATGATCAATAATGCGGCGTTGGAGCGGCACGTTTCATCGACCGCTGGGGAAACCATCTGGCTGCGAACATACTCGACGACCGGCAATAACTCGATGATTGGCGTGTCGGTCCTGTTATTATTTTCGCTAAACCGCGCTTGGATATCATGATAAACGTCCAACGGATTCGTTACCGTTTTCCGGATCCATTCATGATGGGAAACGCCTTTAGTCTTCGTGAAATTCTTTGCAAGAAGCGCGGCAACGATCTGCTTGTGATGGCCAAAAGCAAACGTGCCGTCTTTCGCGTTAGGTGTGGTGACCAGGCTCTCAGCAATCCATCGGCCCTCCACCCCGTCCGACTCCGGGATCTCGACCAGGAAGCCGATGGTGTCGACGATATGTCGCGGGTCGGACGGCGCAGTAATCTCCTTGAGTCGATCGCGGAAACCGTGCGATATGGTCCGGTCCATATAGACTCGGGCTTCTTTGCCAGTATCGGTCGCAGAAAAATAGTATTTCCGCCCGTCGCATTCCGAGGTTCCATAATTGATGGCGGCCGCTCGCAGCACCTTTGACGCAGTAATTCTTAACGCAGCAAATATGTTGCCAGGAATTCCAGCGTCGTTCAGCTCGTCTTCGTCCCGGAGCAAGCCGCCCGGCAGTGCCGTGCCAGTGGGGAAGAAGGTCCGGTCAAGGATCAGAAATTCCTTTTCGCTTGGACCTTCACGCATGACAAGTACGTCGACAGTTCTGCGAACCAGCGTGCCCTGTTCAATGCGATCCTTCACCAGCGTTTTGAGTTCTTGATCGGACAGTAGTGAGGTGATTACGGGGGAGCGGAGCTCGATGCTGAGGTATTTGGCGATGTCAACTTCGATGGAATTCTTACGAATTGGATCACGCAGACGGTGAAACCAGTAAATCATATACATGAGCGACTCGGCATATAGCGTTGCCGGGAAACTTCGCGTATCGAGCGTCACCCGATGCCGGCCGAGTATGTCGAGGACGATTGCAGTCAAGATGTCGGATCGTTCATGCGAGGGAGTAGACCCTGCTGGTCCCGCAACTTTCCCAGTATCCTTCAAACCAAGTCGCGGCGCTGGCTCGTCAAATGCCATCCTATGTTCCTCAATTTTTTCGAAGCGTGGAATTTCTTCTGTTGTTCGCCTATCAGGCTATCGCCCCGCGACGCCAGATCACGCCGGCTCCGCATGCTCCACCATCAGCTGCACCCGCGTGACCCCATTGTATTCATTCGCATCCAGCCTGAACGCGACGCGCGCCCGATCACCCACCGACGCCGTGTGCCCGAACCAGATCGCGTCATAACGCTGCCCGTTACGCTCCAACTGCAGCTTGAGATGGCGCTCTTTCAAAATGCGCTGGCTGATCACCCGGAATTCGTCGCAGAACACGGGCGGCGCAAACCCTTGTCCCCACACCTGCCCATCCATCAGGTCGATGAATTCGGTCGTGTAATACGCGTCTTCCAGCGGACCGTCGGTTTCGATGATGCGTTCGAGCTGCGGTGCGCTCAGCCACGCGCGGCCCACCGCTTCGAACGCTTCCGAAAACGCCTCGAATGCCTCGGCGCGAATGGTCAGGCCGGCCGCCATGGCGTGTCCGCCAAACTTGTCAATCAGGCTGGGCGCGCGCTTCGATACCAGGTCGAGTGCATCGCGCAAGTGAAAGCCCGGAATCGACCGGCCCGACCCCTTGAGCCAGCCGTCGGCACCGGGGGCAAAGGTGATCGTCGGGCGGTAAAATTTTTCCTTCAAGCGCGAGGCGACAATCCCGATCACGCCCTGGTGCCAGCCAGCGTCGAACACGCTGATGGTATTGCTGGCGGCAGGCTCGAACGCGTCCAGGTGGAGCAGGGCGGCATCCTGCATTTCCGCTTCGATCTCGCGGCGCTTGAGGTTGATCTCGTTGAGCTGCTGGGCGATGGCCCAGGCGCGGCCTTCGTCATCGGTGATCAGGCATTCGATCCCCAGAGACATGTCGTCCAGACGGCCCGCAGCGTTCAGGCGTGGACCGAGGGCAAAGCCCAGGTCAAATGGCGAGGCGCTGCGCGCTTCCCGCGCGGCGACGCGGAACAGCGCAGCGACTCCCGCATGCATGCGGCCGGCGCGCATGCGCTTGAGCCCCTGCGCGACCAGGATGCGGTTGTTGGAATCGAGCCGCACCACGTCCGCCACCGTGCCCAGGGCAACCAGGTCAAGCAGGTTGTCCAATTTCGGCTGGGTCTGGGCATCGAAGACGCCGCGCCGGCGGAGTTCGGCGCGCAGGGCCAGCAGCACGTAGAACACGACGCCAACGCCGGCCAGGTGCTTGCTGGGGAAGCCGCACTCGGGCTGGTTCGGATTGACGATCACGCGCGCATCGGGCAGCGTATCGGCAGGCAGGTGGTGGTCGGTGATGACAACCTCAATGCCCAGTCGGGTCGCTTCGCGCACGCCGTCGATGCTGGCAATGCCATTGTCGACGGTGACGATGATGTCGGGCGACTTTTCGCGCGCGGTCAGGGCCACGATCTCCGGCGTCAGGCCATAGCCGTATTCAAAGCGGTTGGGCACGATGAAGTCGACGATCGCCCCCATGGCGCGCAGGCCGCGCAGCGCCGTGGCGCAGGCGGTGGCGCCGTCGCAGTCGTAGTCGGCCACGATCACCATTTTCTTGCCGGCGGCGATGGCGTCGGCCAGGAAGACGGCGGCCACGTCGATGTGCAGCAGGCCCGACGGCGGCATCAGCGAAGCCAGCTCGCTCGACAGTTCACGCGCATCGCTCAACCCGCGCGAGGCGTACAGGCGCGCCAGGACCGGATGCACGCCCGACTGGCGCAGCATTTCGGAAGTACGAAACGAGCAGGGACGGGTGGCGATGCGGGTCATGGCAGCAGCCGGTTGAGGCTGACCGAGCGCCAGAACGCACGCTGGGACCAGCTCGACGTGGTGAATTGCTTGAGGCTGTGCCGGTTGCCCATCACCAGTGTCATGCTGGCCTTGCCGCCATTGCGCAGGGCCGCCAGCGCGGGCGCGAACAGGGCTTCCTCGAAGCGCTGCATGCCTGCCAGCCAGACCGACCACTCGCCCGCAATGGCCGCTTCGCACAAATCGCCGCGCAGCAGCATGCTGTCGGCCGCGCCATCGCTGAACGGGTTGGGCAATTCGGTTGCGGGACAGTTTTCGATGGCTGCCAGCCACGAAGGCACGACCGAGGCGGCAAACAGCGGCGCTGCGGGTACGGCTGCGTCTGCGTTCGACAAGCCCCAGGGCCAGAACGAATTGATGGCGGCCAGGCCGCGCGCTTCACGGTCCACATTGCTTGGATGCTCGAACCACAGCATCTGCACTTCATTTTGCAGCTTGCGGAATTCCGCGGCGGCGGGGCCGGTGGGCAGCCAGTCGGTCAGATTCAGGCCCACGGCCGCATCGGGCGATGCGGTCTGCAGCGTTTGCCAGTCGGCCGCGCGCATGAACCAGGTGTGGGCGTCGCCGTAAATGAGGGTCTTGCCCGCTTCATCGCACACCGGCCTGGCCGTCTCGAACAGTTCCTTGGCGTGGACATTAGACAGGCGCAGCTGGCGCAGATCCGCGATCGACAGGTTGCTGCGGGCAATTTCGATATGGGCCGGATTGACGATGAACCAGCTATCGTTGCCCGGATCGAGTCCCAGGCCGCGCATGGCCGCTGCGGCGAACGCGGGCTGGCCGTCCGGCGACAGACCCAGCGTGCGCGCCAGCCATGCCTCGTGCGGCAGCGTGCGCGCGTTGGCGTCGACGGGCAAGTCACGGGCCGAGGCGCGTGAAATCAGTTCGGCCAGCGCCGGTGCTTTCAGTGCGCGAACCAGATCGGCGGCGAGTTCTACAGGGGGGAGGGCGAACGGGAGGACGAGCGTAATTTGGGTCATGCCCGCATTGTAGGGTAAATGGCAGGGCAGGAAAATGCCATTCCACTACCAACCCGCGCCTTCCGCCTGCCGGATTGTTGTTTTTATGTCATTGTCGTCATCATGCCGCTCCGTCGGCGGTGGCATCGGCGGCTGGCGGGTCGAGGTCCACGTCGCCATAGGTCAGGCCGATTGCTTCTTCGTACCAGGTTTGCACCAGCGCCAGATGCTCCCGTTCCTGGTTGAGGGCGACCGTAAAGTCGTCCACCATGCTCTGGATCTCGTGCTCGTCAGCCAGGGCGACCAGGGTTTCCCAGCCGGACTTGTCGGACAGCTCGGCCGTGACGATCGCATGCAGGGATTGGGCAATGGTGGTGCGCGGGTCGTTCAGTACCTGGATCAGCCCCATCGATTCCACCCCGGCCAGATCGGCGCTGGGCGTCTGCGACGTCGGATCCCCGCCCAGCGACTCGATGGCGTCGGCAATCAGGCGGAAATGGCGGGCCTCGTCGGCGCGGATGTCTTCCAGGTCGGCCAGGGTCATGCTGATGTTCTCGTCTAGCATGACTTCGCACTTGGTGATGAGGGCATCGTACAGGCGGGTACCGGTGCGTTCGAAAGCGAGCCGTTCGCCCAGCTTGTCGAGCAGGATTTGCGGGCTGTCGCCGCTGAGCACCTTGAGGCCCATGGTGACGGCGCCTTGCAGCGTACCCGGCAGGGGAACCGAACCGAGCGCGTCGGCATGGGCAATGTAATCGTTGCGTACCGTTGCCAGGGCGGACTCGTCGCCGCCGTCCGCGCCCAGCATGGCCGGGTCGACCGTTTGCATGGCGGCGCTGTCGATCGGCGACATCTGGATGCCTGTGCGGTTCATGCCCATATGGGGTGTTGGGAGTGTCATGGTTGGTCCTTTAGAGTGAAGAGGCGAAATCGCTCACGCCGCTGCGGCGCAGTTCCGTGCCCGGCGTCCACACATAGCCTGCGGCGACGGCCTCCGACGGCGAACCATGGGCGTTCAGTTGCTGCCGATAGGCGGCGGAGGCGGCGCCTTCCCGGGCGCCGGGGACGAACTGGGCGCCGTCCGTGCGCAACCCGGTCTCGTTGGCCAGCACCTTGCGTACGAATTCGCGCTGGCTGCGGAATTCCATGGGCGCGGCGAAGTCGGTATTGACGATCTCGGCCGGATCGCGCCGTTCGATGCGCTTGAAGTGGTCGCAGGCCAGGTGGAAATGGCCCAGTTCATAGTCGAGGAAGCGTTCCCAGATGCCCTTGACGTGGTGGTTGGTCTCCTGCTCCAGGCAGCTGTAGTAGTTGTAGCATTCGGTTGCTTCGTGCAGTACCCACTGGGTGAGCCAGGTTTCGCGCGGGTCCAGCATGGATTCGTACTGCGTGACGTGCTGCTCTTCGACGGAGGCGATTTCGGCGTAGAGCTGGCGCGCCAGCGGATCGGAAAACAGCGGCCCCACGTTCATGTAGTAGGCATGCGTCTGCGCTTCGCTGGCGACGATGGTGAGCGCGTGCAGCTTGCTCAGGAAGGCGGCCTTGCCCTGGTCGTAGGGCGCACGCAGATCGTCCTGCGGGGCGCGGTGGTGCTCTGCCGTGGGGCGCCCTGGCAAGACGTCCGTGTAGCTTTGCAGGATATTGTTGGCGTCCTTGCCCTCCAGCCGGTCGAGCAGGGCCGCGTAGCGGTACAGATGATCGAAATCCTCCAGCAGGCCGAAGCGGTACACCTGGGCCAAATAGGGATCGGGTTCGCGCTGGGCGATGGCTGCCGTGACCTCGATGGCGGTCTGTTCGTAGGCGATGGTGGTTTCCAGCGGCGAATGGTCGGCCGCGATCAGCCAGTTGACCATGGTGGCCTGGTGCTGTTCGCTGCGCCGCACCTGGGCCAGCGGCAGCCGCAGGTCCGCATTGCAGCGCGCCGCCATGTGGCCGAAGCGCAGGGCTTCGTTTTCCAGCCCATTGATGAGGATGATGCGTACCCGGGTGAATGCGTCGTCGTCGAGCTTGCTGATCGGCTTTTGCACCAGATCGCGCCACGTGTAGCGCTGATTGTCGATGGGGATGCCTTTGGCATCGAATAAGCTGAAAGCCATACGTCCTCCTGTTCATGATGGGAGTTGGACTGGCGCGGCGAGGCCAGGTTCCGTCGGCGTCCTCGCGCAGGTGGCTTTCGGACGGATTCAATTGTGGCAACCCTGTCAAGAAACGCCGTTGTATGGCACACTTCGGGCTTACTTTAAATACACAGTCGGAGCCCATGAGTATCACCCAACAGATGCCGTACGAATGGCTGGTCGGGGTGCGCTATACGCGCGCCGGCCGGCGCAGCGGTCGTAACAGCTTCATTTCCTTCATTTCGCTCATTTCCGTTTCCGGCATCGCGGTCGGGGTGGCAGCATTGATCGTGGTGTTGTCCGTCATGAACGGCTTCCGTAAAGACGTGACCGACCGCATGCTGTCGGTGCTGGCGCACATCGAAGTGCAGGGCAAGCAGGGCGAAGGTCTGGCCGACTGGCAGGCCACCATGCGCGACGCGCTGCGCAATCCGCATGTGAAGGGCGCCGCGCCGTTCGTCCAGACCCAGGGCATGCTGCTGCGCGACGGCGTCATGCGCCCGGCCGTGATCCGCGGCGTGCTGCCGGTCGAGGAACCGAAGGTCTCGGAAGTGGCCAAGACGGTCAAGTACGGCAGTCTCGATGCGCTGCAGCCGGGGCAGTTCAATATCGTGCTCGGATACTCGCTGGCGCGCTCGCTCGGCCTCAATATTGGCGACAAGGTGACCATGGCGCTGGCCCAGGCCCAGGTCACGCCGGCCGGCATGGTGCCGCGCATGCGCTCCTTTAACGTGGTGGGCATTTTCCAGGCCGGGCATTACGAATTCGATTCCGGCATGGCCTTCGTGCACATGGAAGACGCGCAAAAGATGGAGCGCCTGGCCGCGCCGTCGGGCGTGCGCCTGCGCATCGACGACATGCACAGCGCGCCCGAAGTGGCCGACCAGCTCCAGGCCAGCCTGCCGGGCGAGCTGACGGTGCGCGACTGGTCCAAGCAGAACAAGACCTGGTTTGCCGCCGTGCAGATCGAAAAGAAGGTGATGATGGTCGTGATGGCGCTGATTATTACCGTGGCGGTGTTCAACGTCGTCTCGACCCTGGTCATGACCGTCACCGACAAGCAGTCCGACATTGCGATCTTGCGTACCCTGGGCGCTTCGCCACGCTCGATCATGAAGATTTTCGTGATCCAGGGCTCGCTGATCGGGCTGGTGGGCACGCTGGCCGGCGTCGCCATGGGCGTGCTGGTGGCGCTCAATATCGACGTCATCGTCCCGTTCTTCGAGCGCATCGCCGGCGTGCAGATCCTGTCCAAGGATATTTACCAGTTCAGCGCCTTGCCGTCCGATATGCACTGGATGGACGTGCTGGCCATTTCGGGCATCGCCGTGCTGCTGTCCTTCCTCGCTACCATTTATCCAAGCTACGCCGCCTCGCGCGTCAAACCTGCGGAGGCACTGCGCTATGAATAACCAAGTCAAGGATACCGTCCTCTCCTGCGCCGGTCTGGGCAAGACGTTCGTGCAGGGCGCGTATCAGGTCCCCGTGCTGAGTAATATCGACTTTGCGGTCGGCCGCGGCGAGCATGTGGCCATCGTGGGCGCCTCCGGCTCGGGCAAGTCGACCCTGCTGCATTTGCTGGGCGGGCTCGATACGCCGACGACCGGTTCGGTTTCGCTGCTGGGGCGCGATTTTGCCAGCCTGTCGGAGTCCGCGCGGGGCGATCTGCGCAATGCCTCGCTGGGCTTTGTCTACCAGTTCCACCACCTGCTGCCGGAATTTTCGGCCCTCGACAACGTGGCCATGCCGCTCCTGATTCGGCGCGAAAAGCGCGCCACGGCGCTGGCCAAGGCCGAAGCGATCCTGGCGCGCGTGGGTCTGTCCAAGCGCGCCATCCATGTGCCGGGCGAACTGTCCGGCGGCGAGCGCCAGCGCGTGGCCTTGGCCCGGGCACTGGTCACGCAACCGGGCTGCGTGCTGGCCGATGAACCGACCGGCAATCTTGATCACGCCACCGCGCAGCAGATTTTCGACCTGATGCTGGAATTGTCGTCGACCCTGGGCACCGCGTTCGTGATCGTCACCCACGATATCGAACTGGCGCAGCGCTGCGACCGTGTGCTGCGCCTGACCGAACATGGCCTGCATCCGGCCGAATCCTGAACAAGAACAGAACATGAGCGTTTTCGATCACATGCCTTACGAATGGACTGTCGGCCTGCGCTACACGCGGGCCGGCAAGCGTAGCCGGCGCAACAGCTTCATCTCCTTTATCTCCCTGATCTCCGTGGTCTGCATTGCGATGGGCGCCGCGGCGCTGATCGTGGTGATGTCGGTCATGAACGGTTTTCAGAAGGAGGTCACCGACCGCATGCTGTCGGTGCTGGCCCACGTCGAAGTGTTCGATGCGCGCGGCAGCATGCCTGACTGGCAGAGCACGGCCCGCCAGGCGCTGGCCAATCCGTCCGTCAAGGCAGCCGCGCCGTTCGCCGAAACCCAGGGCATGCTGATGTCGGACGGTGTGATGCGTCCGGCCATCGTGCGCGGCGTGCTGCCGTCCGAAGAAGTCAAGGTGTCCGACGTGCCGCGCCACATGAGCGCCGGCAGTTTCGATGTTCTGCGCGCGGGCGACTTCAATATCGTCCTCGGCATCGAGCTGGCGCGTGCGCTGTCGCTCAAGGTCGGCGACAAGCTGACCATGGCCGTCGCTCCAGCACCCGGGCAACCGGACGCCAACGGAGCTGCCATGGCCGCGGGGATGGCGCCGCAAATGGTCAACTTTACCGTCGCCGGCATCTTTGACGTCGGCCACTTCGAATTCGATTCGGGCCTGGCATTCATTCACGTGGCCGACGCGGAAAAGGTGGCCGGTGTCGACGGTCCCGCCGGCCTGCGCCTCAAAATCGCCGACATGCACCAGGCCCCGCAAGTGGCGCAGGCGCTGCGCGAGAGCATGGCTGGCGAATTGTTCATCCGCGACTGGACCAAGCAAAACAGCATCTGGTTTGCCGCCGTGCGCAGCCAGAAGACGATGATGTTCGTGATCCTGAGCCTGATCATCGGCGTGGCCGCCTTCAACCTCGTCGCCATGCTGGTCATGACGGTCACCGAAAAGCAGGCCGATATCGCGATCCTGCGCACGCTCGGCGCCTCGCCCGTCTCGATCATGAAGATCTTCATGGTCCAGGGTGCGCTGGTGGGTGTGGCCGGCACTGCGGTGGGGGTGGGCTTTGGCGTGCTGGTGGCGCTCAATATCGATGTGATCGTGCCGTTCCTGGAGCGGCTGCTGGGCATGCATTTCCTGTCCAAGGATATTTACTTCATCAGCACCTTGCCGTCCGACGTGCGCATGGGCGATATCGCCGGCGTGGCCGTGGTGGCGATGGTGCTTGCCTTCCTGGCCACCCTGTATCCGAGCTACGCCGCCTCGCGCGTCAAGCCGGCGGAGGCGCTGCGCTATGAGTGACGCCGTCCTTTCCTGCCGCGCCCTGGGCAAGACCTTCGTGCAGGGCGAGTACCGGGTCGAGGTGCTGCGCCATGTCGATTTTGACGTTGCGCGCGGCGAGCATGTAGCCATTGTCGGCGCCTCCGGCTCGGGCAAATCGACCCTGCTGCATTTGCTGGGCGGGCTCGATACGCCGACGACCGGTTCGGTTTCGCTGCTGGGGCGCGATTTTGCCAGCCTGTCGGAGGCGGCGCGGGGCTACCTGCGCAATGCCTCGCTGGGCTTTGTCTACCAGTTCCACCACCTGCTGCCAGAATTTTCCGCCCTCGATAACGTGGCCATGCCGCTCCTGATCCGGCGCGAAAAGCGTGCCACGGCGCTGGCCAAGGCCGAGGCGATCCTGGCGCGCGTCGGCCTGTCCAAGCGCGCCATCCACGTGCCGGGTGAATTGTCCGGCGGCGAGCGCCAGCGCGTGGCGCTGGCGCGTGCACTCGTCACCGAACCCGGCTGCGTACTGGCCGATGAACCGACCGGCAACCTCGATCACGCGACCGCCCAGCAGATCTTCGATCTGATGCTGGAACTGTCGTCGACCCTGGGCACGGCGTTCGTGATCGTCACCCACGACAATGAACTGGCAAGGCGCTGCGACCGCATGCTGCGCCTGTCCGAACACGGCCTGCAAGCGCTGGCCGCCTGACCATGTGGATCGACACCCACTGCCACCTCGACGCCCACGAATTCGGCGCCGAGTCGCGCGCAGTGGCGCGCCTGGCGGGCGAGGCAGGTGTGGGCATGATCGTCATTCCCGCTGTCGAGCAGGCTAATTTTTCCATCGTGGCACAGCTGGCCGCCGCGGTGCCCAACGCCAGCTACGCGCTGGGCATCCATCCGATCTTCGTTCCCCAGGCCGAGGAAGCCGATTTGCTCGCTTTGCGTGCAGCGATCGAGGCGTCCATGGGCGATCCGCGCTTTGTGGCAGTGGGCGAAATTGGCCTCGATTACTTCATCCCCATGCTGTGCGAGCCGGCCATGCGCGAAAAGCAGGAGCATTTTTTCCGCGCCCAGCTGCGCCTGGCGCGCGAATTCGCTTTGCCGGTGCTGATGCATGTGCGGCGCTCGCAGGATCAGATTCTCAAGCATGTGCGCCAGATCCCCCCGGCTGGCGGCATTGCGCATGCCTTCAACGGTAGCGCGCAGCAGGCGCAGATGTATATCGATCTGGGTTTCAAGCTCGGTTTTGGCGGCGCCATGACCTTTACGCGTGCGCTGCAGATCCGCCGCCTGGCGGCGGCGCTGCCGCTGGACGCCATTGTGCTCGAGACCGATGCGCCGGACATCGCGCCGGCCTGGGTTCATCCTGGCCGCAACAGCCCCGAGCAATTGCCCGCGATCGGCACAGTGCTGGCGCAGTTGCGCGGCATCGGCGTCGGTGACGTCAAGGCCGCCACCATGGACAACGCCTGCGCGGCCTTGCCGCGGCTGCGCGCGCTGCTGACGCCCGGCGCGTAGCGGCCGACATCAGAAGCGCGTGAGCGCGCCCACCAGATTGGTCACCAGGTTGCCGATGGCGTAGCCGGTTTTATAGACGAAGCGCTGCAAGCCGAGCAGGGCGCCTTTTTCACGCTGATTGCGCGCGTCGATGCCGATGATCGAATCGGTGTGGGTCGGGTACACCACATGCGGCACCAGGGCGTGGATCAGCTGCTTGTGGATGACGGTGTATTTGAGGTACAGGTCCACCGGCGCCTCGATGCGCCGGCCATGCTCGAGCAATGCCTTGGCGCCGTGCGGCGTGATCACGTAGCCGGTCGCGCACATTCCCACGTTGAGCTGCTTGACGAGCGTGAACTCGGGATCGCTGCGCGAGGTGATGAAGAACTGCTTTTCCAGCGGTTCGAGCCGCACGAAGGCCAGCTTGTCGGTGAGCTGCGCAAGGTAGGCGATACCGTCCTTGAATTGGTCGGTCAGTTCGAAGTCGTCTTCCAGCACCACGATCGGTTCGTTCAGTTCGACGCTTTTTTCCCAGGCCAGCAAGTGGCTGACATAGCAACCCAGTTCGCCCGGCGCGGCGTGGCGGCGGCGGTTGATCATGAAGCGCTGCGGGTCGTAGTTCTTGAGGTAGGGATGGTCGCCCACCCGGCCATCGACGGCATCGATGAAGTCGAACGCAATGCCCTTGTCGCCCAGTTTTTTCGACACGCTGGCACGCCGCGCGACGCTGCTGGCAAGACTGATAACAAATACTTTCATGTAGCGAACCTTGAATTAAATTGCAGGACGACGTGGACGGTGTTTGGCCACCACGAATCTTACTGCATAACAAGGCTCATTTTGACCGTTTGTTCGATCTGGCCCAAGCGTTGCACCCGAAAAAAAGCGAACACTGGCACATTTTCCTTGCTTGTGTGCAGATATGCGGTGCGCGATTCTCGGTTTTTGTGGCGGCGTGCTCGGCCTGCAGCAGTGCGCCGATTTGCCCGGTGCGCCAGCACTGGCGGCCTGCGCGGCGCTGGCCGTGGCGCTGCAGCTGGCCTTGCGCGGCCCGCTGCGCGCCGCTGCCGCCGGCGCCCTGTGGGGATTTGGCTGGGCCGCCTGCATCGCCCACCTGGCCCTGGCGCCTCATTTGGCCCTCGATGATGAAGGGCGCGATCTGACCTTAATTGGCACCATCGACAGCCTGCCGTATCGCTTCGCGCAGGGTGTGCGCTTCAATTTTGCCGTGGAGCGGGTCGCCGGCGCCGCTGCCACGGTACCGCCGCGCGTTGGCCTGGTCTGGTATGCCGGCATGCGCGGCGCGCGCCAGCAGGTGGGCGATGTGCAGCCGGGCGAGCGCTGGCAGCTGACCGTGCGCTTGCAGCGCCCGCACGGCAATGCCAACCCGGATGGCTTCGACTATGAGGTGTGGCTGCTCGAACAAGGCGTGCGCGCCACCGGTTACGTGCGGCCCGAGGGGCAGTCCAATCGCCGTCTCGACGCTTTCGTCTTCAGCATCGGCAACCTGGTCGAGCATTGCCGCGCCAGTCTGCGCGAGCGCATTGTGCGTGCACTGCCGGGTAAGCCCTATGCGGGGGTGATTGTGGCGCTGGTGGTGGGCGACCAGCGCGCCATCGAACAAAGCGACTGGACCGTATTCACCCGCACCGGGATCGGCCACCTGATCTCGATATCCGGCCTGCACATCACCATGGTGGCGGGGCTGTTCGCGATGCTGGTGTCGTTCTTGTGGCGGCGTTCCTTTTACACTGGTGCACAGCTGCCGCTGCTGCTGCCTGCGCCCAAGGTGGCGGCCCTGGCCGGTGCGCTGGCCGCGCTGTGCTACGTGCTGCTGGCCGGCTTCGGGGTGCCGGCCCAGCGCACCCTCTACATGCTGTGCGTGGTCGCTGCGGCGCTGTGGAGCGGGCGCATTGCCAGCGTATCGCACGTGCTGTGCGCCGCGCTCGGCGTGGTGGTCCTGCTCGATCCGTGGGCCGTGCTCGCGCCCGGGTTCTGGCTCTCGTTCGGCGCGGTGGCCATGATCCTGTACGCGGGCAGCGGCCGGGTTGGCCAGGTGGCGTCGGGCTGGAAGGCGGCGCTGCGGCAGGGCGCCCATACCCAGTACGTGGTCACGGTGGGATTGGTCCCGCTGACCATGCTGCTGTTCTCGCAGTTTTCGCTGGTCAGTCCCGTGGCCAATGCCATTGCCATTCCCTTGATCAGTCTCGTGGTCACGCCGTTGGCCCTGATCGGCAGCATGCTGCCGGCGCCGTTGGCCAGCCTGGTGCTGGGGCTGGCCCATGCCCTGGTTGCCCTGCTGGCCCAGCTGCTCGCGGCCTTGAGCGGCCCCGCCTGGGCGGTGTGGAGCGCGCCGCGGCCGCAGCCCTGGGTATTCTGTTTCGCGCTCGCTGGCACGGTATGGATGCTGGCGCCGCGCGGCTGGCCGCGGCGCTGGCTGGGAGCGGTCGCCTGGCTGCCCCTGCTGGGCGCCCAGGCCACCCATCCGCCGCAGGGACAGGTGGCCGTGATCGCCTTCGATGTGGGGCAGGGCATGGCCCTGCTGATCGAAACGCGCGGCCACCGCCTGCTGTACGACACCGGCCCCGTGTACGCACCCGGTTCCACCGGTGGCAACCGCGTAATCCTGCCTTACCTGAAAGCGCGCGGGATCGACCGGCTCGACGCCATGGTCGTCACCCACAGCGATACCGATCATGCCGGCGGCGCGCTCGATATCCTTGGCCAGCTGCCGGTGGCGTGGGTCACGTCGTCGCTGCCGCACGGCCATCCGGTCGTCGCGGCGGCGGCCCGCCATGTGCGCTGCGCGGCGGGACAGTCGTGGCAGTGGGATGGCGTGCGCTTCGACATGCTGCACCCGGGCGCGGCCAGCTATGACGACCCTGACCTCAAACCCAACAGCCGCGGCTGCACGCTGCGCATCGAGACGGCCAATGGCACGCTGCTGCTGCCCGCCGATATCGAGGCGCCCCAGGAAGCGCAGCTGGTCCTGCAGGCGCGCGACCGGCTGGGCGCAGACGTGCTGCTGGCGCCCCACCATGGCAGCGGCACCTCGTCGACCCCGGATTTTCTCGCCGCCGTGCATCCGCGCGTGGCCGTGTTCCAGGTGGGCTACCGCAACCGCTACCGCCACCCCAAACGCGAGGTGCTTGCGCGCTATGGGAAGATGGGAATCGAGCCCATCCGCACGGACGAATCGGGCGCGGTATTGTTCGACTCCGGCAGCGGTTTCGCGGCGCTGCGCTACCGACAGTCCCATGCCCGCTACTGGTACGGCCGCTAGGGGCGCACTGAAATAGTGCAATCCCTCTAAACGGGGATCGGATTCGATCGAATCCCCTTACAATTTCCCCATGAGCAAACCGATCATCCACTTCTCCCATGGCAACAGCTACCCCGCGGGCAGCTACCGCACTTTCTTCAGCTATCTGGAAGATCAGTACGATATCCGCTCGGTCGACATGTACGGGCACGATCCGCGCTACCCCGTCACCGATGGCTGGCCCAAGCTGGTCGAACACCTGATCGCTTGCATCGAAGCCTACGGCGAGCCGGTGATCCTGGTCGGCCATTCGCTGGGCGGCATGCTCAGTCTGATGGCGGCCAAACAGCGGCCCGAGCTGGTGCGCTGCGTGGTCATGCTCGATTCGCCCGTGGTGGCCGGCTGGCGCGCCATGCTGTGGCGGATGACGAAAAACCGGCCCTGGAGCGACAGCCTCTCGCCCGCCAAATTCTCCCTCAAGCGGCGCAATGTCTGGCCTGACGCGCAAGCGGCCTATGCCCACTTCAGCGGAAAACCGGTGTTTGCGGCCTGGGCGCCGGGCGTGCTGGAAGACTATCTGGCGGCAGGCCTGGAACCCCATCCCGAGGGCGTGCAGCTGCGCTTCAAGCGCGAAATCGAAACGGAAATCTACCGCGCCTTGCCGCACCATCTGGGCTCGCTCATGAACGACGATTACCCGGTGCCGATCGGCTTTGTGGGCGGTGTCGATTCGGTCGAACTGCGCCAGGCCGGGCTGGCCGCCACGCGCGCGCTGGTCGGCGAGCATTTCAGCCAGATCGAAGGCGGCCACCTGTTCCCCATGGAGTCGCCCGAGAAAGCGGCGCGCCTCACGCGCGAGATGATCGCAAGCCTGCTGGCAGGGCGCTGAAACGGGGCCAAGACAGGCGACTTGACGGCGCTTTTCGCGTAAAATCGCGGAAATTCACCCCCCCCACACTAGAGAATCTCCGCGATGACAATCAAAAGCGACAAATGGATACGCCGCACGGCCCTTGCCACCGGCATGATCGAACCGTTCGAGCCTGGCCAGGTACGCGAGGCCGATGGCCGCAAGATCATCTCGTATGGCACCTCGTCGTACGGCTACGACATCCGCTGCGCGGACGAATTCAAGGTCTTCACCAACATTAACAGCACGATTGTCGACCCGAAGAACTTCGACTCGAACTCGTTTGTCGATATCAAGAGCGATGTCTGCATCATCCCGCCCAATTCCTTCGCGCTGGCGCGCACGATCGAGTATTTCCGCATTCCGCGCAACGTGCTGACCGTCTGCCTTGGCAAATCGACGTACGCCCGTTGCGGCATCATCGTCAACGTCACCCCGTTCGAACCGGAGTGGGAAGGCTACGTCACGCTGGAGTTTTCCAACACCACGCCGCTGCCCGCCAAAATCTATGCCGGCGAAGGCTGCGCCCAGGTGCTGTTCTTCGAGAGCGATGAAGTCTGCGAGACCTCCTACAAGGATCGCGGCGGCAAGTACCAGGGCCAGCACGGCGTCACCTTGCCGAAGACCTGATTGTCGGGGAATTTTACAGGCTGCATCAGTATGCGCTTGAGATATTTCCAGTAACCCATTGATATCGTTGAATTTTCCTGTAATGTAAGTACGCTGGCACGGCACGTGCTTACCACCGCGTATCTACTCGTCAGGAAAATTCAACCATGAAACTCCGTCACCTCATCGCCGCAGCCGCCCTGGCAGCACCCCTTGCCGCTTTCGCTTTCCCGATTGCCACGCCCGGCACGGAAGGCCTTGACGTTCTCGCCGGCAGCGGCGCCGTGGTTGCCACCTACCAGGGCAATTCGGCTTCCTACAGCAACGACCTGTATCTGTTTACCGACGACGGCATCGCCGACAACGATATCTTCATCTTCAACAACCACGCATCGCCCGTGGGCAGCACCATGAACCTGGGCGCCTTTGCGGCCGGCACCGAACTGGTGTTCCGCCTGCACGTCAACGACACCGGCACCGATTACTTCACGGGCGCGGCCAGCCGCAACAGCGATGGCCACTTCCATGCGCGCGTGCAGGAAAACTGGGCACCGAACACCACCCTGGTCAGTTTCGAAGATTTGTACAACGGTCCCTTCGATTTCAACGACCTGAGCTTCTCGTTCACGAATACCCGCACCACCCAGGTGCCGGAGCCGGGTTCGATCCTGCTGATGGGCCTGGGGCTGGCCGGCGCCGCACTCGCACGCCGTCGTCGCGCTGCCAAGTAATTTTCCTGCGCCAATACTGGCCCGACCGCTTGGCAGCGGCCGGGCTTTTTTTATCCGGCGCTGGAAAACCGCGTGGCACTTTATCGCATGTCAAAGGCGCCCCCGGGCTGCAAGGGCTAGCATGGCCTTTTTGGGGGTCTGTCATGGAACAATTACCACCTGACCGTCGCGCTGACGCGCTCGAGATACTCAAGGGCACGATCGACCTGACCTTGGCGACCATCCGTCCCGACGGCTATCCCCAGGCCACCGTCGTCAGCTTTGCGCACGATGCGCTGACGTTGTATGCGGGCATCGGCCTGGATGGGCAAAAGGCCCACAATATTCGCCAGAACAACAAAGTATCGGCGACCATCACGCCGCCCTACAGCGACTGGCATCACATCAAGGGCTTGTCCATCGGCGGCGTGGCCGAGTTCATCACCGACGAGGACGAGCTGCAGCTCGCCTCCAGCCGCATGCTGAGCAGGTTCCCGCAAATCCAAACCATGATGTCGGGCACGGCCCATTTGCCGTGGGCTGGCGCCGTGTTCATCCGCATTACGCCCAAAGTCCTCTCGCTGCTGGACTACCAGCAAGGCTTCGGTCATACCGAACTGTATGCCGTGAGTTAGGGCGAAAAAAAAGCCCGGCCATCCTGCGATGGCCGGGCTTGCCTGAACGTCAGGCTGGTTGCTTGACGCAGTCGACGAAGTAGCCGCGCTTGCCATCGACTTCGCGCTTGACCAGGCCGTGCACGTCGGTCTCGAAGCCGGGGAAGCGTTCGTTGAAGTCGCGCGCAAAGCGCAGGTAGTCGACGATGGTCTTGTTGAAGCGCTCGCCCGGGATCAGCAGCGGAATGCCTGGTGGGTAGGGCGTGAGCAGGATCGCGGTAATGCGGCCTTCCAGGTCTTCCAGCGCCACGCGCTCGATTTCGCGGTGCGCCATCTTGGCAAACGCGTCCGAAGGCTTCATTGCCGGGATCATGTCCGACAAATACATCTCGGTGGTCAGGCGCGCCACGTCGTAGGTCTGGTAGAAGTCGTGGATCTGCTGGCACAGGTCGCGCAGGCCCATGGCTTCGTAGCGCGGATTGGCCGCCGCGAATTCGGGCAGAATGCGCCACATCGGCTGGTTCTTGTCGTAGTCGTCCTTGAACTGCTGCAGGGCGGTCACGAGCGTGTTCCAGCGGCCCTTGGTGATCCCGATCGTAAACATGATGAAGAACGAGTACAGACCGCACTTCTCGATGATGACGCCGTGTTCGGCCAGGTACTTCGTCACGATGGAGGCTGGAATGCCGCTCTCGCCAAAGGCGCCGTCGAGCGACAGGCCAGGGGTGACCACGGTCGCCTTGATCGGGTCGAGCATGTTGAAGCCTGGGGCCAGCTTGCCGAAACCGTGCCAGTCGTCTTCGGCGCGGATCATCCAGTCTTCCTGGGTGCCGATGCCTTCTTCGCTGAAGTTGTCCGGGCCCCAGACCTGGAACCACCAGTCCTTGCCCCATTCCTCGTCCACCTTCTTCATGGCGCGGCGGAAGTCCAGCGCTTCGAGGATGGATTCTTCCACCAGAGCGGTGCCGCCCGGCGCTTCCATCATGGCCGCGGCCACGTCGCAGGAAGCGATGATCGAGTATTGCGGCGAGGTCGAGGTGTGCATCAGGTAAGCCTCGTTGAAGGCGTCCTGGTCCAGCTTGACCGATTCCGATTCGCGCACCAGCACCTGCGAAGCCTGCGACAGGCCGGCGAGCAGCTTGTGAGTCGACTGGGTCGAGAAGATCATCGACTCCTTGGCGCGCGGACGGTCCTTGCCGATTGCGTGCATGTTCTTGTAGAAGTCGTGGAAGGTGGCGTGCGGCAGCCATGCTTCATCGAAGTGCAGGGTGTCGATTTTGCCGTCCAACATTTCGCGCAGGGTCTCGACGTTGTACACCACGCCGTCGTAGGTCGACTGGGTGATGGTCAGGATGCGTGGCTTCTTGTTGACGGCCTCGCGCGCGAACGGATTGGCTTCGATCTTGCGGGCGATCGATTCGGGCGTGAATTCTTCCAACGGGATCGGGCCGATGATGCCCAGGTGGTTCCGGGTCGGCATCAGGAACACGGGAATCGCGCCGCACATGATGATCGAGTGCAGAATCGACTTGTGGCAGTTGCGGTCGACCACGACGATGTCGCCCGGCGCGACCGTCGAATGCCACACCATCTTGTTCGAGGTCGAGGTGCCGTTGGTGACGAAGTAGCAGTGGTCGGCATTGAAGATGCGCGCCGCATTGCGCTCGGACTTGGCGACCGGGCCGGTATGGTCGAGCAGCTGGCCCAGTTCTTCCACGGCGTTGCAGACGTCGGCGCGCAGCATGTTCTCGCCAAAGAACTGGTGGAACATCTGGCCGATCGGCGACTTCAGGAAGGCCACGCCGCCCGAGTGCCCGGGGCAGTGCCAGGAATAGGAGCCGTCATTGGCGTAGTTGACCAGCGCGCGGAAAAATGGCGGCGCCAGGCTGTCGAGGTAAGACTTCGCCTCGCGGATGATGTGGCGCGCGACGAATTCCGGCGTATCTTCGAACATGTGGATGAAGCCATGCAGTTCGCGCAGGATGTCGTTGGGGATGTGGCGCGAGGTGCGCGTTTCGCCGTAGATGTAGATCGGGATGTCCGAGTTCTTGTGGCGGATTTCCTTGATGAAGGCGCGCAGCGCGATCAGGGCCGAATCGGTTTCCGCGACCGAGCCTTCGCCGAATTCCTCATCGTCGATCGAGAGCACGAAGGCCGACGCACGCGACTGCTGCTGCGCGAACTGGGACAGGTCGCCGTAGCTGGTCAGGCCGAGCACTTCCATGCCTTCTTTTTCCATCGCCTCTGCAAGCGCGCGGATGCCGAGGCCGGAGGTGTTATCGGTGCGAAAATCCTCGTCAATGATGACAATTGGGAAACGAAATTTCATGGACAGCTCCAAAGCGAAGCGCCGTGAGGGCTGTCCACCTGGCAGGCAGAACGTCGCTCACGGCACCGATAAAAAACAAGAAGCGGATTTTCGCAGAAAAGGCGGCGATCCGGTGAAAAAACTTTTATTAGAATAACTACAAGTCTGCCCCGGTGGCGCACACTTGTACAGCCCCCGTATTAATGGGCCGCCGCCGCGTGCGCGCCGCTCATGGCGCCGATGGGATCGACATGCATCCAGGCCAGCACGCCCAGCACCACGCCCACCGCCGCCACGCCGTAGGCAGCCCACATCAGCCACTTTTTCCGGGTCAGCAGGGTGATCGCCGCCAGCGAGATGGCGATCTGTTCGGCCGTTGTCGCCAGTGCCCACTGGTGATGCTGGTGCATGGCGCTGTCGGACTTGCCATTCCACTCGTCGGCCTTGGCGTCGAGCGCCTCGGCATCCTTCTTGATGGCTTCTTTTTCGCTTTTGTAGCGTTCGACGTCGGCCTGGTATTTTTTCGGGTCGACGCCGGGCAGCACCATGGCCAGCTCGGCCAGGTTCTGCTTGTTCGACTTGGCCTGGTAGTAGGCCCAGGTATTGGCCGCCTTGGTCTTTTCGATGGCGGCGTTATTCTTGAACATGGCCGCGTCGTTCTGGGTCGCGCCGCCCTGGTAGCCGAACATGGCGCCGACAGTGGCCAGAATGGCCGTCATGACCGCGATATTGTTGGAAAAGCCGTCATTGTTGTGCGCCGCGTGTTCCACCGCGTGGTCATGCGGGCCATGTACGTGAAAACCGTGTCCTGACATAGTTAGTTCGCTTTCTGGTACGTGACAAAGGCGTAATCGTAGCCGTTTGTGTCGCTGTGATGACGTTCGCGCGCCGATTCGCGCCAGGCGCCGGTTGGCAGCGTGGCGAAGAACGTGTCGCAGGCGAAGTCGTGGTCGATTTCGGTGACGATCAGCTGCGCGGCCAGGTGCATTGCCACGGCAAAGATCTGGGCGCCGCCAATGATGAAGGCCGGGGTATCGCCCACCAGGGCCAGCGCCGCCTCGAGCGAGGGCACGGCCTCGACCCCGTCGTGGCCCCACGCGGGGTTGCGGGTGATGACGATATTGCGCCGGTTGGGCAGCGCGCGCCCGATCGAATCGAAGGTCTTGCGGCCCATGATGATGGGATGTCCGGACGTGAGCCGCTTGAAGTGCGCCAGATCCTCGGGCAGATGCCACGGCAGCTTGTTGTCGATGCCGATGCCGCGCTGGCGGTCCATGGCGACGATGAGGGTCAGATGCGTCATGTGGTGAGAAGGTAGATGGCCGGAGCCGGTATTATCATGTAAATCGACAGGGAGGATCGCAGGTCAGACCGCCACTGGCGCCCGAATCAAGCCGTGCGGCTCGTAGCCCGTGAACTCGAAATCATCGAATTTGTAGTCAAACAGCGAATCCGGCTTGCGCTTGATTACCAGCTGCGGCAGCGGCATCGGTGCGCGCGACAGCTGCAACTCGACCTGTTCCATATGATTGGTATAGAGGTGGCAATCGCCACCGGTCCACACGAAGTCGCCCACTTCCAGGCCGGCCTGCTGCGCCATCATGTGCGTCAGCAGCGCGTACGAGGCGATATTGAATGGCACGCCGAGGAAGATATCGGCGCTGCGCTGGTACAGCTGGCACGACAGCTTGCCGTCGGCCACATAGAACTGGAACAGGGCGTGGCAAGGCGGCAGCTTCATCTTCGGCACGTCGGCCACGTTCCAGGCCGAGACGATCATGCGGCGCGAATCGGGATTGTTCTTGATCTGGTCCATGACCTGGGCAATCTGGTCGATATGGCCGCCGTCCGGCGTGGGCCAGCTGCGCCACTGGTAGCCATAGATCGGCCCCAGATTGCCTTCGGCATCGGCCCAGTCGTCCCAGATCGAGACGCCGTTGTCCTTGAGGTAGGCGATATTGGTCGAACCGGCCAGGAACCAGATCAGCTCATGGACAATCGATTTCAGGTGCAGCTTCTTGGTCGTCACCAGCGGAAAACCGTCCTGCAGATTGAAGCGCATCTGGTGCGCGAACACCGAGCGCGTGCCGGTGCCGGTGCGGTCGGTCTTGTCGGTGCCATGTTCTTTCACATGGCGCATCAGGTCGAGATATTGGCGCATCGTAAACACTCAAGGTTGAAGGCGTGATTGTAACGCAGGGGGAAGTCTCAGGTGCGCAGTGCGGCGTCGAACAAGGCAAAGGCGCGGCGCACGGTATCGTCGTCCATGGTCGCCAGATTGTCGCCCACATACAGCTCGATCACGCTGGTGTCGGGAAGGGCGGCGTGGGCGGCGCGCCCGAACATCCAGATGCCATGGTCGGCAGCGAGCCGGTTGCGGATCTCCAGCGCCCGCGCGCGCGCCACCGGCAGGTGCAGATGCAGCATGTTCGCCTGCGGCTGGGCGGGATTGACGCGCAAGGCCGGGGTATCGCGAAGCACCCCGTACAGCCATTGCGTACGGCGAAACAGGGCAGGCATCGCGGCCAGACGCTGGTCGAACTGCATGGCCGCGGCCACCACGTAGGGCGAACGATGGATCACGTTGCCGCCCTGGCGGCGGAACGATTCGGCCGCGCGCGCGACAAAGCTGCGCGAACCGGCCAGCATGGCGCCACCGAGGCCGCCAATGCCCTTGTACAGCGAGACGTAGACCGAATCGAAGCCGGCGCAGAGGTCGGCGGCGCTCTTGCCGTACCCGGCTTGCGCTTCCCACAGGCGGGCCCCATCCATGTGCAGATGGGTATTGCGCTGGCGGCAGTGGGCCTTGATGGCCTGCAGTTCGTCCCAGGACGGCGCCTGGCCGCCGATTTCGCGCATCGGCAGCTCGATGGCGGCCGCACCGAGCGGATCGACGATGGCGGCCAGATCGGCCTCGGTGGCTGGCCGGTGGCGATCGCCCGCCTGCACCATGTGAAAGTGGCCGAACAGCTGGTAATTCGATTTTTCGTGAACCAGGATGTGCGAGGTCGGATGTAGGGCCACCAGGCGGCTGTCGCGGTCCTCGCAGCCCAGGCGCAGCGCCGTTACCTGGGCCATGGTGCCGCTGACGCAGAACACGGCCGCTTCCTGGCCCAGAAGGCGCGCGACTTTATCTTCAAAGGCCTGCAGCAGGGTGCCTTCGCCATACACGTCGTGCGCGACCTGGTTGGCCTCGCACCATGCGCCCATGGCGGTGTACAGCGCCGCCGGCGACTGCGCCCGGTGGCCCGGAATCACGGTGTGGCATTGCTGCAGCAGTTCGGCGTCGGTCATGGCAGCCTGGCTTTTAATGGGTCACATGCACATTGTGGAACTGCAAAGCGGCCAGGTTGGCGTAAATGCCGCCCAGTGCCACCAGCGAGCGGTGGGTCCCGGTCTCGACGATCTTGCCGTCTTCCATGACGATGATGCGGTCGGCCCGCTGCACGGTGGCCAGGCGGTGCGCGATGATGACGGTGGTGCGTCCGACCATGGCCGCTTCCAGTGCGCTCTGGACCAGGCGCTCCGATTCGGCATCCAGGGCGCTGGTGGCTTCGTCGAGCAGCAGCAGCGGCGGATTTTTGAGCAGGGCGCGGGCGATGGCGATGCGCTGGCGCTGTCCGCCGGACAGGCGCACACCGCGCTCGCCCAGGAACGACTTGTACCCCTGCGGCAGGCGTTCGATGAATTCGTGGGCGGCCGCCATGCGGGCCGCGGCGATGACTTCTTCGTCGCTGGCGCCGGCGCGGCCATAGCGGATGTTTTCCATCGCGTCGGCCGAGAAAATCACCGTATCCTGGGGCACGATGCCGATCGCGTCGCGCAGCACATGCAGGTCGAGCTGGCGGATATCGACGCCATCGAGGCGGATGGTGCCGCTCTGCGGATCGTAAAAGCGCAGGAACAGCTGGAACAGGGTGGTCTTGCCGGCGCCGGAAGGGCCGACCACGGCGACCGTCTCGCCAGGCGCAATCGACAGCGACAGGTGGCCCAGCGCGGCCGTCTCGGGCCGCGACGGATACGAGAACGTGACGTCGTCGAGCGAGAGCGCGGCGCCGCTGGCGGTGCGCGCCGGCAGCGCCAAGGCGCGCACAGGGTTCTGGATCGGCGACTTCACGGCCAGCAGTTCGAGCAGGCGCTCGGTGGCGCCGGCGGCGCGCTGGGCTTCGCCCATGACTTCGGACAGGGCGCCGATGGAGCCGGACACCATCGTCGCATACAGAATGAACTGGCCCAGGTCGCCGCCTGTCATGGTGCCCTGCAGGACCGCGTGCGCGCCCAGCCAGAGCACGAACACGATGGTCCCGAACACCATCACGATGGCGACCATGGTCAGCAGCGAGCGGGCGCGAATGCGCCGCATGGCCGTCTGGAAGGCGCTTTCGACCGAACCGCCGAAGCGCTGCGCTTCCAGCTTTTCGTGGGTGAAGGCTTGCACGGTCGGCATGGCGTTGAGGATTTCGCCCGCCATGGCCGAGGCGTCGGCGATGCGGTCCTGCGAGTCGCGCGACAGGCGGCGCACGCGGCGCCCGAACAGGATGATGGGCGCCACCACCAGCACCAGCAGCACCAGGATGATGGAAGTGAGGCGGGCGCTCGTCACGAACAGCATGACCAGGCCGCCCACGAACAGCAGCATGTTGCGCAGGGCCAGAGAAATGCTGGTGCCGACCACGGCCTGGATCAGGGTGGTGTCGGTGGTCAGGCGCGAGAGCACTTCGCCGGTCTGGGTGGTTTCGAAAAACTCGGGGCTCTGGTCGACCACATGGCGGTAGACGGCGCTGCGGATGTCGGCGGTGACGCGCTCGCCCAGCCAGCTGACCGTATAAAAGCGCGCCGCCGTGGCCACGCCCAGCACGGTGGCGACTGCGAACAGCGCCAGGAAGGTGGCGTCGACCTGGGCGGCATTCTGGGCTCCGGCCACGGCGCCGAAGCCGTGGTCGATCATTTGCTTGAAGGCGTACGGAATGGCCAGCGTGGCGCCGGCCGCCACCAGCAAGGCGATACCGGCCATGATGAAGTGGCGCGTGTAGGGACGCAGGAAGGGCAGCAAGCCGCGCAGTGCGGCCAGGCTGCCCTTGCGGTTGGGGTCGGAGACGGTACTGCTGGCGATGCCGGTGGTGCTATTGGTCATTGTGGTGTTGTTCGTTGCGTTCTTGTTCGTGTTCAAAGCGTCTTGCATGTCCGGCACCGCCTTACAGTGTCATGGGCGCCGCGTAGCCGACCAGCTCCAGATAGCCATGGCCCGCCCGCACGCCGTCGCGGCTGACCGTGACCGCCCCCTCCCAGTACACCGCGCCGGTGGAACGGCGCGAATCGAGCTCCTGGTCCTGCTGCAAGGGAGAGATCTGCCAGCGGGTGTCCCCGGTCACGATGGTGGTCGCCACCGGGTAGTTTGCATGGGTGCGCGGGGAAGTCCAGTGCGCCTGCGGCGTGAAACTGACCTGGTCGGGCGCAAACTGCGTCACTTTGCCGGCGGCGTCGCGCAGCGTCGCGTGCGCCCATAGTTTACCACCTTGCCTGCTGCGGATCTGGAAAGCCATCAGGGCCGAGCCGTCGTCCAGGTTGGCGCCCACCCAGTCCCAGCCCGATGCCGCCGGATCGAGGGCCTGGCTGGACCATTCGTGGTCGAGCCAGGCCGTGCCTTCGACTGTCCGCGCCCCGGCCTTGCCGCGCACCTTGAGCTGCGGCTCGCTGTAGTAATAGCTGGCGTTGGCCGGGTCGCGCCCCTTTTGCGAATAGCCGCCGCGGCCCTGCAGCAGCAGCGGCTGGGACGGCGTGAGCGCCAGGTCCAGATCGAGCTCGGCTGACTGGATGCGCACCCGGTAGCTGCCGTCGGCGTCGCGCACCATGCGCCAGTCTTCGAGCTTGATGTCGGTGGTGCCGGCCCTGGCATAGGCCAGGTTGAAGCCTTCGCGCGCCGAGCGCTGGTCGTGCGCGAGTTTACCCGCCGCCGGGTCGGACAGGGCCGCATGGCCGATGATCAGCTGGCGGGCGGCGAAGGCGCTGGGGTTGTCCTTGCCCTGGCCGGTGCCGCTGCGGAAAAAGGTGACCTGAAAGCCCAGCGGCTTGCCGTCCGCCGTCTTGAGCCAGCCGGTGACGTACCACCATTCGGTCTTGAAGCCCGGATGGGCACCGTAGTCGGCCGGGAAGACCAACGTACGGCCCGGCGTGACGGGGTCGAAGGCGAGGCAGTTATTCGCCACGAGCAGCAATATCAACAACAGCAATCGCATTACCAGTCCTCCCTGACTGCGCGGATCGGCCCACCCGACAGGGCGTAGCGCCCCGACACCAGCGCCGTGATCACGGACGCGCCCAGCAGCACCGCTGCGACGCTGGCCAGGAGCGGCCAAGGCACGTGCAGCTGCATGGTCCAGTGGAACGACTGGGGATTGACGACATACACCAGAATCAGGCTGATCAAGGTGCCCAGGCCAAAGCCGCACACGACGCCCAGGGCCGACAGGCCGCCGCCTTCGAGTGCCAGGATGCGCAGGATCTGGCCGCGCGTGACGCCCACGTGGCGCAGCATGCCGAATTCCCTGGCCCGCGCCAGGGTCTGGGCCGAGAAGGTGGCCGCCACCCCGGCCATGCCGATCGCAATCGCGATCGCTTCGAGCAGGTAGGTGACGGCAAAGCTGCGGTCGAAAATGGTCATGCTCATGGCGCGGATCTGGCCCGGCTTGGCAAAAGTGAGCGTGCTCCCGAACGGCAGCGCGCGCACCTGCTGTTCCAGCGCATCGGCGCTGGCGCCGGCGCGCGTCCACATGGCGACGTCGCTAACGAGCATGTCGCCGCTCAGCGCCCGGTAATCGTCCAGGCGCACATGGATGGCCCCGGACTGGTTGGCATAGTCGCGCACCGTGCCGGCCACGAAGAAGCGCTGCAGAACGCCCTTGAGGGGAATGTCGATGGTGCCGCCCACGCGGGTGCCGTACAGGTCCAGCATCGCTTCGGACACCCAGGCCGGGCGGGCGCCGGGCGGGATCGGGGCCGTGGCGCCGTCGAGCAGCATGTTGCGGCCTGGGTCGGCCGCGTCGATGGCATGCGCCAGCAGGACGACATCGGGGCGCGCCGCGTCCAGCGTCAGCGGGCGCGAACGCAAAAAGTCGACCCGTTCTGCGCCAGGCAGCGCGCGCAGGGCCGCTTGCTGGTTCGGCACCAGGCCGCCCGTGGCGCCGCTATGCTCGATGCGCACATACAGGTCGGCCGGCAGCAGGCGCACCAGCCAGTCGTCGAGCGAAATGCGGAAGCTGGCCACCATGATCGCCATCGCCACCATGAGGGAGAAGCTCGACAGCACCCCGCCCAGGGCGATCCCGGCCTGGCCGGAGGCATTGGCCAGGCGCGCGAGCGTCAATGCCAGCACCGGATGCTGGCGCCGCGCGCGCAGGGAACGCGCATTGAGCAGCGTGAACACGCTGGCCGCCAGGCGCGGCATCAGGCCGATCCCGCCGATCAGCAGCAGGGCAATGGCCAGGTAGCCGAACAGGGGCAGTTCGAACACGGGGGGCGCGCATGCCATCGCGGCGGCCAGCGCCAGGCAGACCAGCGAAGGCCATACCCGCGCCAGGCGCGCCAGGGCCGCATCGTCGCTGCCCGACTTGAGCGCCACCGCCGGCGTGGCGCGCGCCGCTTCCCAGGCCGGCGCCAGACAGCCCAGCAGGGCCACACCCAGACCCAGCGCAAAGAAGACCGCCGCAGCCAGCGGCGGAAACGCCACCTGCGGACGCACCCCGGCAAACAGGCCGGCGCCCAGATCGGCGCCGAAGTAATGCAGGGCCGCGGCGGCAAAGGCATAACCGCCGGCGATGCCCAGCAGGGCGCCCACGACACCCAGGCTGGCCCCTTCGAGCAGCACCTGGCGCAGCAGCGAGCGCCGGTCCACACCCAGCACGCGCAGCAGGGCAAACTGGCCGCGGCGGCGCATCACCGACAGGGCCTGGGTCGAAAACACCAGGAACGCGCCGGTAAACAGCGCCACCAGCGCCAGCACCGTCAGATTGACGCGGTAAGCGCGGCTCATGCCGCTGTTGCGGCTTTCCTGGTCCTGGTCGTTTGGCTGGCGTACCAGGAAGCGGCCCGGGAAATCGCGCTCCAGCTGCGCGCCGAGGGTGCGTTCGAAGGCGGCGCGGTCGACGCCCGTGCGCAGCTTGAGATCGACGCGCGAGAGCAGTCCCACCTTGGCGAAGTGCCACTGGGCCGCGCCGATATCCATGACGGCGATGCGCTGGCCGGGCCGCGCTTGCGGCATGGCGCCGGCCACGCGCAGGGTAAAGTCGGCGGTGCCGGCGCGCAGGGTGAGCGGGCCGCCATTGGTCTTGCCCAGCCAGCTGGCGGCGGCGGGCGACAGAAAGATGGCGTCATCGGCCAGCACGTCGAGCATGTTGCCGGTGGCGCTCACGCCCAGCAGGCCGGGCGTGACGGCGGCCGAGCGGAACGCGTCGCTGCCGATCACCTGCAACAGGCCACGCTGGCCCGGCACGCCCGCGTCGACCAGGAGCACGGGCGAGGCGATGGCCACGCCGTCATGCTCGGCCAGGCGCGGGAAAATCGATTCGTCGAACCACGTTTCGCGGCCGGCCACCTGCACATCGGCCTGGCCGGACAGGCTGCGGGTGGCGGCAGAGAATTCGTTAAAGGCGGCCGCATTGATCAGGTGGATGGCAAAGCCCATCGCCACGCCGACCGCGATGGCGGCAATGGCCAGCAGGGCGCGCACGGGATGGGCGCGCCACTCGCCGAACAGCAGCCAGCGCGACAGGGTCGACAAGGTCTTCAAAGGGGACACGCCAACAGCAAGGCCTCTTGCGCGCGGCGCGCCTTGGCGGCGGCCTGGCCGCGATTGCGGTCGCTGGCCGCGGCCACGCCCTCGTCGGCCCATTTTTTCTGCAGGCGCAGCTTGGCGCAGCGCTGACGCTGCGATTCGGCCAGGCGGCCACGCGCCTGGTCAAGGCGCGACTGCGCTGCTTCCTTTTTTTGGCGCTGCTCCTGCAGGCGTGCCGCTTGTGCCTTCTGGCGCGCCAGCTCGCTGTCGGCGTCGGGTGCGCGCGGCACGGCTGGCGGCACCTCGATGGGTGTGCTGGCCGCGCCCGGGCACGGCGCGCCGGAATAGGTGAGCACCCCATCGATACGGCATTTGTACAGCGATTGCGCGCTGGCGGCGGCCGGCAGCAGGCACAAGGACAGGGCAAGCAGGGGCAGCAAGCGTGGCATGGCGTTTCTCCTGGTGGTCATAGTACTTTTCCAGGATTCATGATGCCGAGGGGGTCGAGTGCCGATTTGATCGCACGCATCATGTTCAATTCCACTTCGGACTTGTAGCGGACCAGTTCGGCACGCTTGAGCATGCCGATCCCGTGTTCCGCGGAAATCGAGCCGGAAAACGCATCCACGCTGTCGTGGACGATGCGGTTGATCGCCTCCTGGTGCGCCAGGAAGGCATCGTGCGCGGTGCCCTCGGGCGGCGCCACGTTGTAGTGCAGGTTGCCGTCGCCAAGATGTCCGAAACAGACCAGCTGGCAGCCGGGAAAGGCCTGCAACAGCAAGGCATCGGTCGCGTCGAGAAAATCGGCGATGCAGGACACCGGCAGCGAAATATCATGCTTGATATTCTTGCCGGCCGCAGCCTGCGCCATGGAAATGTGCTCGCGCACCTGCCACAGGCCGCGCGCCTGGGCCAGCGAGGTGGCAACCACCGCGTCGTCGGCCAGATCGCGCTCGAGGGCCGCGGCAATCGTGCCTTCGAGTAGCGCGATGGCGTCGTCGTCGGACTGGCTGCTGGCCACTTCCAGCAGCACGTACTGGCGATGGCGCGCCGTAAATGGTTGCGGCAGGGCGGGGAAATGGGTGGCAACGAGCTCCATTGCCACGTCGCTGATCAGTTCGAACCCGGTCAGGCTGGGGCCGCAGCGCTCCTGCGCCAGCGTCAGCAGGGCCAGCGCATGGCGCGGGGAGGTGGTGGCGACCATGGCGGTCAGCGTCGCCCTGGGCTGGGGGAAGAGCTTGAGCACCGCGCCCGTGATCACGCCCAGTGTGCCTTCGGCGCCGATGAACAGGTCGCGCAGATCGTAGCCGGTATTGTCCTTGCGCAAGCCGCGCAAGCCGCTCCACAGTTCGCCTTGCGGGGTGACCACTTCCAGGCCCAAGCACAGTTCGCGCGTATTGCCGTAGCGCAGTACCGCAGTGCCGCCCGCATTGGTCGACAGGTTGCCGCCGATGGTGCACGATCCTTCCGCCGCCAGAGAGAGGGGGAAGAGGCAGTCGTGGGCGGCGGCGGCTTCCTGGATGGTGTGCAGGATACAGCCGGCGTCCACGGTGATGGTGCGGTTGACCGGGTCGACCGCGCGCACCGCGTTCATGCGCGAGAGCGACAGCACCACGGCGCGCCCGCTGGTGTCGGGCACGCCGCCCAGCACCAGGCCGGTCTTGCCGCCCTGGGGCACAAGCGGGACCTGCCACTGCGCGCACGCCTTGACGAGGGCGGCCACCTGCGCGGTGCTGGCCGGACGCAGCACGGCCAGTGCCCGCCCCGTGAAGCGGCCGCGCCAGTCGGTCAGGAACGGCGCCATGTCGGCTTCGTCCGTGAGCACATGGGCGGCGCCAGCGACATCGCGGCAGCGCGCAAGAAAGTGGTTCATCATTTCGCGGAATTGACCTTGTCCAGCAATTCCTTGGCGATGCGCTTGGCCGCGTTTTTATAGGGGCGCAGGTAGAGCAGGGCGCATACGAAATAGATGCAGACGAAGGCGATCTCGCCCCAGGCCATCAGTTGCGACACCGGCAGGCGGTCGCTCCAGGCGCGTACCACGCCTTCGGTGAAGTACAGCAAGATCACCATCGACGACCATTGCAGGGTGTAGATGTCGCGCTTGATGACCCCGCCCAGCGGGATGAGCAGGGGAATGGCCTTGAGGGCAAGCCAGGAGCCGCCCGGATGCAGGGGCGCCACCACGGTTTCCCAGGCGACCAGCCAGAGGATCAGGACCACCAGGCTGGCGATGGCACCCAGATGGAACATTTTCGGTGTTTCCATCACGCCGCTCCTTGCAGCCGCAGCGCGGTCTCGGCCAGGCGCTTGCCCATGGCCACGGCCAGTTTCTTTTCATCGTCGCTGATCGGCTTGTTGCCATCGATGCCGGACCAGTGGGTGGGGCCGTAGGGGCTGCCGCCGCTGGCCGTGGTCATCAGGGCCGGCTCCGTGTAGGGCAAGCCCATGATCATCATGCCGTGGTGCAGCAGCGGAATCATCATGGTCAGCAGGGTCGATTCCTGGCCGCCATGCAGGCTGCCGGTGGAGGTGAACACCACCGCGGGTTTGCCGGACAGGGTGCCCGACAGCCATTGCGCCGCCGTACCGTCCAGAAAATACTTCATGGCCGCCGCCATATTGCCGAAGCGGGTGGGCGAGCCCAGCGCCAGACCGGCGCATTCGGCCAGGTCTTGCAGTTCCACGTAGGGCGCGCCGGCCGAGGGAATGTCCGCCTCGGTCGCCTCGGTCACGGTCGACACGGCAGGCACCGTGCGCAGGCGGGCATCGACACCGGGCACGCTCTCGATCCCCTGGGCGATCAGCTCGGCCAGTTTGCGGGTGGCGCCATGGCGCGAGTAGTACAAAACGAGAATATTCGGATTGGTTGGGTTCATCGTTGGTATTATAGGGCGCTTTACATGTCGATATCGCCGCCAGGGCGCGTTTTTACCACTTCATGCTTTCCAAAATTTCCCGGTCCACCAACCAGATGATCCATACCAGTGTCGATGTCGTGCGGGGCCTGACCTGGAGTGAGGCCCGCGACCTGCTGTATTTCGCGCGCCGCCGCCTGCGCGAAGAAAAGCTGCAGCAGGTTGCCGGCAGCCTGACGTTTACCACCACGCTCGCGCTGGTGCCGCTGCTGACCATCATCCTGGCGCTATTTACCACCTTCCCCATCTTTACCAACTTCCGCGCATCGATGGATGCCTACTTCGTGCAGACCATGATGCCGAAGGGGATTTCGAATACCGTCATCAGCAACCTGACCCAGTTCGCCAGCAAGGCCAAGAGCCTGTCGGCGGTCGGTGCGGTCGCGCTGCTGTTTACCTCGGCCGCCATGATGGGGATGATCGAGCGTGTCTTCAACCAGATCTGGCGCGTCAAGCGTCCGCGCCCGCTGGGCCAGCGCGTGGTGATCTACTGGGCCCTGGTGACGCTCGGGCCGCTGCTGTTCGGCCTGTCGATCTCGGCCACGTCCCAGCTGTTCGTGGCCACCAGCGGGCTGGCCCGGGCCGCGCCCCTGGTCATCGGCATCTTCTACACCCTCGTTTCCGTGGCACTGACCACGGGCGCCTACACCTTGCTGTACATGGCCGTGCCGAATCGCCACGTCAACTGGCGCGACGCCGTCTGGGGCGGGGTGGTGGCCGCGCTCGCGTTCGAGATCGCCAAGCGCCTGTTCGCCATGTTCATCCGCCAGTTTCCGACCTATGCCGTCATTTACGGCGCGCTGGCGGCGCTGCCGCTGTTCCTGCTGTGGATTTACCTGTCCTGGATGATCACCCTGATCGGTGCGCTGCTGACGGCCGCGCTACCGGTCGTCAAGTACGAGCGCTGGTGGTATAAGCCGGTGCCCGGCGGCGCCTTTGTCGACGCCATGGCGATCCTGAAAGTGCTGCACGGGAGCGCTAAATCGAACGACACCGCGCTCGTCTCGTCGGCCTCGATCCGCGCGCACACCCGTTTCGGCTACGACGAGATGACGACGCTGCTGGAAAAGATGCTGCGGGTGGGCTGGGTGGGCCGGGTGCAGGACGATGTGACGACCCGTTCGCGCTGGGGCAAGCGGGCGCGCGAGGGGGCAGACAACTGGATCTTGCTGGTCAATGTGGACAAGGTGCGGCTGGCCGATGTGTACCGCCTGTTCGTGTTCGGGGGCAGCGCGGTCGACGCCGCCAAGGCGCTCGATCTGGATCCGGATTCGCCGCTCACGCTCGACACCAGCGCGCTGGCGCGCCAGGTGGAAGCAGCCGTCGAAGGCGGCCTCGATCAAAGCCTGGCCGAGCACTTTGCGCATGGCGCCATCACCAGCTCAGTTTCCCCGTCAGCATCTGCCAATACATGATCCAGTCGGCCCGGAACGAATACAGCGGCTGGGCAAACGACGCAGGACGGTTCTTTTCATAGACGAAGTGGCCGATCCACGCGCCGCCGTAGCCCGACAGGGGCGCCGCGGCCAGCCACCAGCCATTGCCCGTGGCGGCAAACGCGGCCAGCGCCAGCACTACCCCGGTCGTGCCGATGAAGTGGGCGCGGCGGCACGTGCGGTTGGCGTGCTGCGTCAGGTAAAACGGATAGAACTCGGCAAAGCTGGTGTACCTGGCGCTCATGCGACGCTCCCGCTGGCAAAGGCGAACAGGGCGTCGAGCACCGCGTCGGGCTGCTCGGCCATCATCTGGTGACCTGCATCGACCTCGATCACCTTGCCATGGGTGATGGCGGCGGTGAGCGCGCGCGTCGAGCGCGGCGGCGTCATCATGTCCTTGGCGCCGAACAGGAACAGCACCGGGCAGCGCACCGAGGCGGCTGCCGCCTCGCCATTGGCGTAGGCATTGCAGGCGTAGAAATCGGTGTAGAACAGCTGCTGCGGATTGATGGCCGACATGCGCTGCATCAGGCGGCGGGCGCCGCCCATGGCATAAAAGCCAGGGCCGGGGCAGGACGGCTTTTGCGCCATCGACGAATGGGAAAAGATGTTGACCATGTCGATGGCGGCCGCCTCGTTGTCGCGCGCGCTCGTGAGCAGCGCGTCCGACACCTTCATCGGATAGGTAGTGCCGACCATGGCCAGGGCGCGCACGCGGGCGGGCGCCGCGAACGCCGCCTCGAGCGCGATCAGCGAGCCCATGCTGTGACCGATCAGCACGGCCTTGTCCACGCCCGCCGCATCGAGAACAGCGAGGATCCAGCTTGCCATCGCCTCCACGCTGGGCAGGGCCGCACCCTTGCTGCGGCCGTGCCCGGGCAAGTCCACGGCCAGCACATTGAAGCCGTGGTGGGCAAAGTAGCGCGTCTGCAGGCACCACACCGAATGGTCGTTCTGGGCGCCGTGAATGAAGACGGCGCTGGGGCGGGCCGGATCGAACGGCTTGCCGCCGGTGTAGCAGTAGGCGTCGTGGCCATGGACGGTAACGATCATCTCAGGCTCCTTTCTGCGCCAGTTTCAGGCCGCGCGCCAGATCGTCGATCAGGTCGTCGGCGTCTTCGAGGCCGATCGACAGGCGCATCGTGCCCTCGCTGATGCCGGACTTGGCCAGCTGGTCGGCCGGCACGCGGAAGTGGGTGGTCGAGGCGGGATGAATCACCAGCGACTTGGCGTCGCCCACATTGGCCAGGTGCGAAAACACCTTGAGCGCATCGACGAAGCGGCGCCCGGCGGCGCGGTCGCCCTTCAGGCTGAACGAAAACACGGCGCCGCAGCCTTTGGGCAGCAGCGTCTTGGCCAGCGCGTAATCGGGATGGGACGGCAATTCGGGATAGGACACCGAAGCGACTGCCGGATGGGCCAGCAGATAGTCGACGACCTTGCGCGTATTGGCCACGTGACGCTCCATGCGCAGGCTGAGCGTCTCGACGCCCTGCAGGATGGCAAACGCATTGTGCGGGCTCATGACGGCGCCGAAATCGCGCAAGCCCTCGCGCCGCGCGCGCAGCGAAAAGGCCGCGACGGTCGACTCTTCAGCGAACACCATGCCGTGAAAACCGGCGTAGGGCTCGCACAGTTCGGCGAAGCGGCCGCTGTTGTCATAGGCCTTCTGCCAGTCGAAGGTGCCGCCGTCGACGAGCAGGCCGCCGATGGCTGTGCCATGCCCGCACAGGAACTTGGTGGCGGAATGGAAGACCAGGTCGGCGCCATGTTCGAAGGGCCGCAGCAGGTAGGGCGTGGTGAAGGTCGAATCGACCATCAGCGGCAGGTGGTGGTCGTGGGCGAGGGCGGCGACGGTGGCGATATCGAGCACATCGAGGCCGGGATTGCCCAGCGTTTCGGCAAACAGCACCTTGGTGTTGGGGCGGATCGCCGCGCGCCAGGCGTCGACATCGCGCGGATCGACGAAGGTCGTCTCGATCCCGAAACGCGCCAGGGTATAGTTGAGCAGATTTTGCGAGCCGCCGTAGAGCGCGCGCGAGGCCACGATGTGCGAGCCGGCGCCGGCGATGGTCGCCAGGCCCAGGAACATCGCCGCCTGGCCGCTGGCCGTGGCGATGCCGGCCACCCCGCCTTCGAGGGCGGCGATGCGCTCTTCCAGCACCGCATTGGTGGGGTTGGAAATGCGCGAATAGACGTGACCGGCGCGCTCCATATTGAACAGCGACGCCGCGTGATCGGAATCCTTGAATGCGAACGAGGACGTGAAATAGACGGGGGTGGCGCGCGCGCCGGTAGCCGGATCGGGCGTGGCGCCGGCATGCAGCGACAGGGTGTCGAAGCCGGGGTATCGAGGACCGCTCATGGTGGACTCATCAGGTTGTACAGGGATGGCGCGCATCGTAGCATGTCCGCGCCGCACAAACGACGCCGATCCTCGCTAAAATAGCGTCACCGGCGGGGATCTTTCGTGCGCGCGTTTGATTTGCCGCAATGCTGGATTTTTCGCCAAGCTTACGCTACATTCGGAGCTAAGGCTTATAAAAACAACTCATCAAACACCTCATCAGACAAGGGCGGCCACCATGAAAGTATCGGAAATTCTCCAGGTCAAAGGCAATATCCTGTACACGGCCACGCCGGACATGGCACTGGTCGACGCCGTCAACACCATGGCGGAAAAGGACATTGGTTCGCTCGTCGTCATGGAGTTCGGCGACCTGGTCGGCATGCTGACCTTCCGCGAAGTGATCAAGGTCCTGCACAAGAACAATGGCGCGATCGGTACCGACACCGTGCGCAAGCACATGGACGACCACCCGATCACGGTCACCCCGGATACCGAGGTCAACGAAGTGCGGCGCATGATGCTGGAAAAGCACGCGCGCTACCTGCCCGTCATGAATGCCAAGACGCTGCTGGGGGTGATTTCCTTCTACGACGTGGCGCGCGCCATGCTCGAAGCGCAAAACTTCGAAAACCGCATGCTCAAGGCCTACATTCGCGACTGGCCCGCCGAAGCGCAGCAAGAAGAATAAGGTCGCGGCGCGGTGGCGGTGCGGCGGCGTTTTCGCCAGGTCGATGTCTTCACGGGCGTCGCCCTGAAGGGCAATCCGCTGGCCGTCGTGCTCGATGCCGAAGGCCTGGCAGAAGCCGACATGCACGCCCTGGCGCGCTGGACCAATCTCTCCGAAACCACCTTTGTGCTGGCGCCGCAGTCGCCGCTGGCCGATTACCGGGTCCGCATCTTCTCGCCCGGCGCCGAATTCCCGTTTGCCGGCCATCCCACCCTGGGCACCGCCCATGCACTGCTCGAAGCGGGGCTGGTGCCGAAGACGCCCGGGCGCCTGATCCAGGAATGCGGGGTGGGGCTGGTGGCGATCGACATCGGCGCCGATGGCGCGCTGGCTTTCCACGCGCCGGAAGCGGCGCTGCAAAACCTGCATCCCGGCCTGTTTCCCCTGGTGCGGGCAGCGCTTGGAAGCGAGCGCATCTGTTTCGAACCGGCACCGGTGATCGTCACCATGGGCCTGTGCTGGCTGGTGGTACGGATGGCCGATGCCCAAGCCTGTCTCGACGCGCGGCCCGACAGCGCGGGCCTGGCCGGGCTGGTACGTGAAGGGATGCTCGGTGTTGCCATGGTAGGTGCCCATCCGGCGGGCGGGCCGGCCGACTACGAAGTACGGGTCATTTTCAGCAAGGACGGGCAACTGGCGGAAGACCCGGTCACGGGCAGCGCCAACGCCTGCATCGCGCGGGTGTTGGCAGCGCAAGGCTTCCCCGACGGCGGCCGCGCCCAAGGCTACAGCGCGCGCCAGGGCACGGCGCTGCACAGCGACGGGCGCATCGCCGTGCGCTACAGCGGCGGCGAACCCTGGATCGGCGGCCACAGCATCACCGTCATCTCCGGCTCCATCACCCTCTAATCCCCCCCCGGCAACACCCCCAAACGGGGTCAGACCTCAATTTGGGAATTGTTTTTCAAACGGGGTCAGACCTCAATTCTGGAATATTTTTGGCGTTGCAGTGCGGTGATGGTCGCACGGCCGCCGCGATCCCGTCGAAATTGCCGAGAGGATTGCTGCATTATGTCTAAAGGAAATAATCACCGCTGGATGAGCCTGCTTCCGCCCAGCGGTTTAGCGCCAGCCAGCCTCCAATTATTCCAAATTGGAGGTCTGACCCCGGTTGAAAAACAATTCCCAAATTGAGGTCTGACCCCGTTGTTGTTACCCCGTTGTTGCCGTTGTTGGCGGGGTCAGGGGAGGGGGGCGCGGCCTTCGCGCAGGAAGCGCTGGATATGGGTGAGCATGACGTCGTCGGAGTAAGGCTTGCCGAGCAGCACGTCGACGCCCGCTTCCCTGGCTTTGGGCCCGTAACTTTCCTCGGCGCTGATCATGATGACAGGAATGTGCCGCAGCGTCGGGTCGGCCCGTAAATGCTGGGTCAGCTCGAAGCCATTCATGCCCGGCATTTCGACGTCGGTGATCAAGATGTCGGGCATGCGCTCGCCAATCTGCTTGACGGCGTCCAGCCCGTCTTCGGCTTGTTGGACCTGGAACTGGTTGTTGGTCAGGAAGCGGTTGGTCTTGACGCGCACCACCTTGGAGTCGTCAGCAATCATGACGACCGTGTCGGCCGCCGCTTTCGGCCGCGGCGCAGCCGGCGTGGCAGGCGCTGCTGCCGCTTCCTTGACGATGCGTACCGCTTCGACCCGCGCCGCTTCGGCTTCGGCACGTTCGGCCTGCTCGCGCGCCGCTTCGGCGGCGAGCCGCTTGGCTTCGACCCGCGCCTTGCCCGCTGCGACGACCCGCTCGGCCTCGATCCGCATCGCTTCGGCTGCGGCATGCCGCTCGGCAATCTGTCGCGCGCTTTCTTCGGCCGCCAGACGCTCTTCTTCGGCGCGCTTGGCGTCCGCTACCGCCTTGCGCTCGGCGGCGATGCGGGCGATTTCCTGTGCTTCGCGCCGCTCGGCATTGCGCCGCGCTTCGTGTTCTTCGGCGATGCGCTTCGCTTCCAGCCGCGCTTCTTCTTTCTGCGCAGCGCGCCGCGCTTCGACCCGCGCCGCTTCTTCTTCGGCTTTGCGTTCGCGTTCGAGTCGCGCGGCACGTTCGTCGGCCAGGCGCTGCTTTTCGATGCGCTCGGCTTCTTCGGCAGCGAGGCGCTCCGCTTCGATGCGCGCCGCTTCGAGCGCGGCCAGACGCTCCGCTTCCACCCGCGCCGCTTCTTCGGCCGCCAGACGCTCGGCTTCGATACGCGCCGCCTCCACCCGCGCCGCTTCTTCGGCCGCCAGACGCTCGGCTTCGATACGCGCCGCCTCCACCCGCGCCGCTTCTTCGGCCGC
>Ga0209023_10000251_pt1 | contig 89571 bp, 86 predicted proteins | sample LakOneMetagenome_FD_187468 | JGI IMG/M metagenome (GOLD analysis project Ga0209023, IMG submission 187468) | Freshwater and sediment microbial communities from Lake Erie, Canada (SPAdes) (version 2) | ecosystem: Environmental > Aquatic > Freshwater > Lentic | place: Lake Erie, Canada... | reverse complement strand
TTCCTTCCGAACCGGCCCAGGGCCGGAACGAAACGGAGCCCGCAATGAAGAAGATCCTCGAAGTCAGGTCCGCGCCCGGTCGGCACTGGGTCGGCGACGGATTCCCGGTGCACGGGATGTTCGGCTATGACGGCCCGGGCGTGCCCGGCCGCAGCCCGTTCCTGATGCTCGATTACGCAGCGCCGACCATGTTCGAGCCGACCACGCAGCGACGTGGCGTCGGCCAGCATCCGCATCGCGGTTTCGAGACCGTCACCATCGTCTATGACGGCGAAGTCGAGCATCGCGATTCCACCGGCAAGGGCGGGGTGATCGGTCGTGGCGACGTGCAGTGGATGACCGCGGGCAGCGGCATCCTGCACGAGGAATTCCATTCGACCGAATACGCGAAACGCGGCGGCCCGTTCGAGATGGTGCAGCTGTGGGTGAACCTGCCGGCGAAGGACAAGATGGCCGCGCCCGGTTACCAGGGCATCGTCGATGCGGACATTCCCGCGGTCGCGTTGCCGGACGACGCTGGCACGTTGCGCGTGATCGCCGGCGATTACGACGGCCATCGCGGCCCGGCACGGACCTTCAGCCCGATCAACGTCTGGGATCTGCGCCTCGCCGCGGGCAAGTCGGTCGCGCTGCCGCAACCGGAGGGCTGGACCGCGATGCTGGTGGTGCTCTCGGGCACGGTACTGGTCAATGGCGGCGCGCCTGATAACGGCACGGTCCTGCGCGAGAAGCAGGCGGCGACGCTGTCCACCGAAGGCACGGATGTGGTGATCGAAGCCAACAACGATGCCAAACTGCTGCTGCTCGCCGGAGAACCGATCGACGAGCCGGTGGTGGGCTACGGGCCGTTCGTGATGAACAGCCAAAAGGAGATCGTGCAGGCCATCGCCGATTTCAACAGCGGCAAGTTCGGCCGCATGGATTGAACCAGGGAGCGAAACGATGGGCATAGCGACCGTCCGCGCCAGCATCGGCGCCGCGCATTACACCGTCGAACTCGAGGACGACCTCGGCCATCGCTGGCTCGCGGACGAACCCGAGGATCTCGGCGGCGCCAACGCCGGGCCTTCGCCCGAACGCCTGCTGCTGGCCGCGCTCGGTACCTGCACCGCGGTGACGCTGACCATGTACGCGCAGCGCAAGCAATGGCCGCTCGCGGGGGTGAAGGTGGAGCTCGCGTTCAATCCCGACGGCAAGCCGGAAGCCGGCACCGACATCCGCCGCGTGGTCGCGCTGCAAGGCGATCTCGACGCGACCCAGCGCGAGCGACTGCTGCAGATCGCCAACGCCTGCCCGATCCACAAGGTGCTGACCGGCGAAGTGCGCATCGACACCGCCTTGGCGTAGCCTGATCGCAAACCCTGCGGGAGCACGCAGATGACCGAACACAATCCCGTTTCCGCGATGCAGCGCATTCCCGCGCGCACGGTCGATGTCGGCGGCATGCCGGTGCGGCGGGTGTTGCCCGTGCGCGAGCGCCGCCTGGTCGGCGCCTGGTGTTTCTTCGACCACGCCGGCCCGGTCGATCACGACGCGGGCGGCGGCATCCAGGTCGGCCCGCATCCGCACACCGGCCTGCAGACCTTCACCTGGATGATCGAAGGCGAATTGCTGCACAGCGACAGCCTCGGCAACCGGCAATGGATCCGCCCGGGCGAAGTCAACGTGATGACCGCCGGCCACGGCATCAGCCACGCCGAGGAAGCGCCAAAGGATCGCGCCGGTCGCAGCCACACGGTGCAGTTGTGGATCGCATTGCCGGACGCGGAGCGCGAACGCGCGCCGATGTTCCAGCATTGCCCGCAACTGCCGCGGATCGAGCGCGACGGCTTCGGCATCACCCTGCTGGTCGGCGCCTGGCTGGGCGCACGATCCCCGGCGACGGTGTTCAGTCCGCTGCTCGGCGCGGACCTGATCGCCGGTGCCGCGGCGACGACGACTTTGCCGCTGCGGCCGGATTTCGAACACGCGGTGCTCTGCCTCGAAGGCGGAATCCGGGTCGAAGGCGAAGCGCTGGCGCCGGGCACGCTGCTCTACCTCGGTGGCGATCGCGAAACCCTGCGCGTCGAATGTGATTCCGCCGCGCGCCTGCTGCTGGTCGGCGGCGAACCGCTCGGCGAAGAGGTGTTGCTGTGGTGGAACTTCGTCGCGCGCACCGCCGGGGAAATGGAACAGGCGACGCAGGACTGGAACCACGGCGACCGTTTCGGCGAGGTGCGCGACACCGAGCTGCGACGACTGGTCGCGCCGGATGTCGCCGGCCTGCGCCTGCGGGTATCGAAACCCATCATCGACGAAGGAGCATCGACGTGACCCGCATCCTCGGCATTTCCGGCAGCCTGCGCGCCGGCTCGTTCAACACGTCGCTGTTGCGCGCCGCGCAACAGGTCGCAGGCGATGGCGTCGCATTCGATACCGCGACGCTGCACGGCATCCCGCTGTACGACGGCGATGCCGAGGCGGCGAACGGCCTTCCCGAAGCGGTGTCCGCGCTGAAGGAACGCATCGCCACCAGTGACGGCGTGCTGCTGGTGACGCCGGAATACAACAACGGCATCCCGGGCGTGTTCAAGAACGGCATCGACTGGCTGTCGCGTCCGGCGAACGACATTGCGCGCGTGTTCGGCGGCAAGCCCTTCGCCCTGATCGGGGCCTCGCCCGGCGGCTTCGGCACCATCCTCTCGCAGAACCACTGGCTGCCGGTGCTCAAGACCCTGGGCGTCGATCTCTGGGCGGGAAGCAGGCTCTACGTGTCGCGCGCCGGGCAGGCGTTCGATGCGAACGGCGATCTGATCGACGAGAAGACGCGCGGCATGTTGGCGGAATTCGTGAAGGGATTCACCGGTTTCGTCTCGAAGCGCTAGGCCGTTTTCGCCAGCGCCAACGCCACCAGCCTTGCGTCCAGCGATTCGCGCCATCCACGCGGAGCGTCGAGATTCATGCGCTGCATCGCTTCGCGGTCCTCGCTGCGGCCATGCGACACCGCGGCGACGACGGTACGCAGCTTGCCGCCGGTCGAAGCCGTCTCCGCCTTCAGCCACTGCAGCGCGCGCACCAGGCGTTGTTCGACCGCGGTGAAATCGCTGCCGAGCGGGTAGTCGGGCAGGGTGCCGTCCTGGCGGAACGGCGCCAGCGCGGCGTGCAGGCGTTCTGGCGTATTGCGCATCCAGTCGGACGGAGAGTCGAAATCCTTGCGCAGTTTGCGCTCGCGTTTCGCGCGTTCGAGCAGCGTTGGCTGGTGGCGCACATCGGCGATGGCGGCCATCGCCACGACACAGTCCTCGTCGGTCTTGCCGAGCACGTCGGCGATGCCATATTCGGTCACATACACGTCGCGCAGGTGGCGCGGGATGGTCGAGCTGGCGTAGTTCCAGCGGATGTTCGCGACCGCGTCGCCGTCTTCGTCGCGGAACGCGCGCAGCAGCAGCACCGAGCGCGCGTCGCGCAGCTCGTGCGCCATCGCCACGAAGTTGTACTGTCCGCCGACGCCGGAAACCACGCGACCGTCGGCGAGGCTGTCGGAAATCGCCTCGCCCAGCGCGGTCGCCATCATGCAGCTGTTGAAGAAGCGCGCCTCGCGCCGTTGCTGGCGTTGCAGCGCTTCGTCGCCGAAAAGGTCGTTGACCTCGCTGACCCGGCGCATGCCGATGCGGCGACGCTCGTCGTCCGGCATGTCGCGAAGCCAGTCGTAGAAAGCCGGCGATCCGAGATAGAACGCGCCGTGCAGGAACTGGCCTTCGCGTTGCAGCCGCACGCGATCCTCCTCGTTGGCGTTGCCATCGACGATCCGACGCATCGTGTCCGCATCGTCGACGACCATGCGCCGGATCACGCCGCGTTCCACCAGCAGGCGGAAGCCTTCGTTGACCATTTCGCTGCAGCCGTACAGGCCTTGCTCGAATGGCCCGAGCCCGCCGCTGGCGATCACCGCCGGATGCGAATCGATGGCCGGATCCAGCGCGTGCAGCGCGCGTCGGTAGGCAGCGTTGTCGACATGGCGCAGCACCAGCGCGTGGCTGAGCGCGTCGGCGAGCGCGCCGATGCCGATCTGCAGCGTGCCGCCGTCGCGCACCAGCGTGCTGGCGTAGAGGCCGATGGCGTAATCGATGTCGCCGACCGGCTGCCGCGGCAGCGCAAACAACGGCGGATACGGCGCCGGCGGCGAAACGATGATGTCGAAGAAACCGGCATCCACCGCGGCCACGCCATCGAGCCAGGGCAATTCCGGGTCGATCTCGGCGATGAGCATTGGCCGCGGCAGGCCGCGCGCGGCGATGGCGTCGATCGCGTCGAACGTCAGGTCGGTGTTGCACGAGAGCGAAAGCCGTGAAGCATCCGCGTTCGCCGCGACCTTCTGCACCAGCGCGTTCATGCCGCGGTCGGCGAGCGCGGCGGCGGCATGGGTGTAGTTCAGGCTGGTATAGCGACGTTGCGCCTGCGACGAATGCAGCAGCGCACCGGACTGCAGGTAAAACTCCTCGACTTCGACATGCGCGGGCAGGGCATCGCGCTTCTGAGCGGCGACATAGGCCAGGCGCGGGAAGCCACGGCCGTAGAGGCGTTCGACCAAGGGATCGAGGAAGCGCGCTTCGAGTTCGCTGCCGGCGGTCGGCGGATCCAGCGACAGCGCGGTGTACAAGTGCAGCGGGCGCGACGGATCGCGTTCTATCCGCGCGTACAGCGCGTTGAGCAGGCGATGAGGTTTCCCCAGCCCGAGCGGCGCGCCGAGCTTGAGCGGGCCGTCGATGCGCGCGAGCAAGCGTTCGACCGCGGCATCGAGATCGGTGAAACGTTCCGGTGCGGGGCGATCGCTCATCGCTGCAAGCTTGGCACGACGGCGTGCAAGGCGGCGTCAATCCAGCGCGTGGATCGACGCGGACAGTTGCCGCGCGTCGTCGGCCTGGTGGCTGACGTAGGCCATCGGCAGGTGCACCTCGTCGCGCAGCCGGCGCAGGTAGGGCAGCAGTTCCCCGCGGCGTTCCGGGTCGAGCATCGACAGCGGTTCATCGAGCAGCAGGATGTCCGGCTGCGACAGCAATGCGCGGCCAATCGCCACCCGCTGGGTCTCGCCGCCGGACAGGTTGCCGGTGCGCCGCACCAGCAAGGCCGCGATGCCGAGCAGTTCGACCACCGCGTCGAACTCGAAGCGCGGGCGTTCGCGCGCGGGGTGGTGGCCGTAGCGGAGGTTGCCGGCGACGTCGAGGTGCGGGAACAGGCGCGTGTCCTGGAACACGTAGCCGACGCGCCGCCGGTGCGCCGGCAAATCGATGCGGTTTGCGGAATCGAACAGCACGCGTTCGCCGATGGCGATGCGGCCCGCGCGCGGTTGCACCAACCCGGCGATGGCGTGCAGCACCGAAGTCTTGCCGGCGCCGGAACGTCCGGTCAGCGCGATCACGCGCGCAGCATCGTCGATGCGCACGTGGCGCGCGAAATCCCCGCGCCGCAATTCGATGTCGATCGCGAACATCAGCGCGGCGCCTCGTGGCGCATGCGCCGCGCCAGCGCCTCGGCGGCGAGCAGGGCGAGCAGCGAGATCGCCAGCGCGACCAGAGCCAGGCGCACGACCCCGCGTTCGCCACCGGGCACCTGCAGCAGGCCGTAGATCGCCGAGGACAGCGTCTGCGTTTCGCCGGGAATGGCCGACACGAAGGTGATGGTCGCGCCGAATTCGCCCAGCGCTTTCGCGAACGCGAGCACCGCGCCGGCGAGGATGCCCGGCCACGCCAGCGGCAGGGTGATGCTGCGGAATACGCGCCACGGCGTCGCGCCCAGGGTCGCTGCCGCATGCTCGAGCCTGCGGTCCACGGCTTCGATCGACAGGCGGATGCTGCGCACCATCAGCGGAAAACCCATGATCGCGCTCGCCAGCGCGGCGCCGGTCCAGTGGAATGCGAAGCCGATGCCGAACCATTCGCGCAGCGGCGCGCCGATCGCGCCGTTGTTGCCGAACAGCACCAGCAGCGCGTAGCCGACCACCACCGGTGGCAGCACCAGCGGCAGGTGCACCAGCGCATCGAGCAGCGACTTGCCGAAGAACTCGCGGCGCGCGAGCAGCCAGCCCAGCGCGATCCCGAACGGCAGGCTGGCCAGCGCGGCGATGGTCGCCACTTTCAGGCTGAGCGCGATCGCGGTGAGTTCGGCGGGAGAAAACGCAGCCATGTGTTTCGCGTCGTCGGATTCAGCGCGTGCTGAAGCCGTGTGCGTGGAAGATCGCGGAGGCTTCCGGCGCCTGTAGCCACTGCACGAACGCCGCGGCCTGCGGTTGGCGGCTGTTCGCGATGCGCGCGACCGGATAGACGATGGGCGGATGCGATCCCGGCGGGAACACCGCGAGCACGCGCACCCGCGGTTCGGCCTTCGCATCGCTGCCATAGACCACGCCCAGCGGCGCCTCGCCGCGCGCGACCAGCAACAGCGCCGCGCGCACGTTCTCGGCTTCGGCGGTGCGCGACTGCAGTGCGTCCCACATGCCCAGCGACTCGAAGCTGGCCTTCGCGTACTTGCCGGCCGGCACGCTCGCGGCCAGCGCCAGCGCAATGCGGCCATCGGCGCCGAGCATCGGCAGCAGGTTCGATCCCTTGTGCAATGCGAACGCGCGTTGCGTGCTCGTGGCCGGCGCGACCAGCACCAGGGTATTGCCGAGCAGCGAATGCCGGCTCGCGTTGTCGATCAGGCCCTTGCCCTGCAGTTCGTCCATCCAGTCGAGGTCGGCGGAGACGAAAACGTCGGCCGGCGCGCCCTGTTCGATCTGTCGCGCCAGCGCCGAACTCGCGGCGTAGGACACCACGACCTGCTGCCCGGTCTCCCCGCCGAACTTCGCCGCGGCCTCGTCCATCGATTCCTTCAGGCTGGCGGCGGCGAACACGGTGATCGGTTTGTCCGCGGCCTGCGCGAACCCGGCGAACGCGAGCAACAACAATGCGACGAGCGATTGCAGCCCGCGTTTCATGGAAGGTCCTCCACCGAGATCGATTGCAGCTGCCGCATCCAGCGCGCGGGACGAGCATCGTCGGGCACGATCAGGCGCAGCGGACCGGTCTCCGCGTCGAGCGGCTTGCCGTCGCAGCGATCGACCACGAATACGCGACGAGCGCCGGTGGCGGGATCGAGTTCGCCCAGAGAGAACGCCACGCGGTAGCCGTCGCGTGCATCGGCGCGGACGATTCTTGCGAGTTGCGCGCCGCGCAGTTCGCCATCGGGCATCGCGCCGGCATGGCGCAGCAGCGCGACCAGCGACACGCCTTCGCAGGCGTAGGACTTGCCATGCGCGTTCGCGTTCACCGCTTCGCGCGGCAGCGCGGCCAGCGTCGCCGCGTCGAGCGGAACCGCTTGCGCGTCCGGTGCCTGGGCGTTCGCGGCGAACGCGCTGCACAACAGCAGGGCGAGGAGGGGCATCTTCTTCATCGGGGAAATCTTCATCGGAGCATCGGCAACAAGCGGGCGAGTTGCGAGCCTGCCAGCAGCGCGGCGACGAACGCAATCGCTTCGCCGCCATGGGCGAGGTTGGCCAGCGCCGGGCCCGGGCAGTAGCCGGCGATGCCCCAGCCGACGCCGAACAGCGCGCTTCCGGCGAGCAATCGCGCATCGATGCGGTTCGCCGATGGCGTGGCGAGCGGATCGCCGCACAGGCTCGCCTTGCGCGGTCGCATCCACGCGAAGCCGGGAACGGAAACCGCGAGCGCGCCGCCCATCACCAGCGCCAGCGAGGGATCCCAGCGGCCGGCGACGTCGAGGAAGTTCAGCACCTTGTCGGGATCGGTCATGCCCGAAACCGCGAGCCCGAGCCCGAACAGTGCGCCTGCGATCGCGGCGATGCCGATCCGCTTCACGGCAGCCAGCCCGTCGCATGCCGCAACACGTACACCGTCGCCATGCCGCAGGCCATGAACGCGAGCACGGCGATGAACGAACGCTTCGACAGTCGCGCCAGGCCGCAGATGCCGTGGCCGCTGGTGCAACCGCCGCCCAGTCGCGTGCCGAACCCGACCAGCACTCCCGCCGCCAGCAACCACGGCAGCGGGAATGCGGTGCGCGCCATCGCCCCGGACCACGCGAACCATGCGCCCGCCGCTGCGACCATGCCGAGCAGGAACGCGAGTCGCCAGCCGCGGCCTGCGTGTTGTTCGATCGCATTGTTGAGGATGCCGCTGATCCCGGCGATGCGGCCGATGCCCGCGTACAGCAGGGTGGCCGCGAGCCCGATCAGCGCGCCACCGAGCAGGGCGCTGATCGGGGTGAATTCGGTTTCCATGTTCAGATCCGGTCGACGGGAAGTTTCAGGTAGCGCACGCCGTTGTCCTCGGCTTCGGGCAATGCACCGGCGCGGATGTTCACCTGCACCGCGGGCAGGATCAGCGCCGGCATCGCCAGGGTCGCGTCGCGCGCATCGCGCATCGCCACGAATTCGGCTTCGCTGATGCCGTCGTGTACGTGGATGTTCGCGCGCTTCTGTTCGCCGATCGTGGTTTCGCAGGCGACTTCGCGACCATTCGGACCGTAGTCGTGGCAGACGAACACGCGCGTTGCGTCGGGCAGTTCGAACAGGCGCCGGATCGAACGGTACAGCGTGGCCGCGTCGCCGCCGGGGAAATCGCAGCGCGCGCTGCCGCCGTCGGGCATGAACAGCGAATCGCCGGTGAACAGCGCATCGCCGACCAGATAGGCATTGCTGTCGCTGGTGTGGCCGGGCACCGCGATCACCCGTGCTTCGAGTCCGTCGATGTCGAACGCATCGCCGTCCTCGAACAGGCGGTCGAACTGCGAACCATCGACCGGGAAATGTTCGCCGAGGTTGAAGACCGGGCGGAAGGTCTTCTGCACCGCGCGGATGCCGCTGCCGATCGCGAGCGTGGCGCCGGGCCAGTGTTCCGATTTCAGCCAGTGCGCGGCGCTGAGGTGGTCGGCGTGGGCGTGTGTTTCCAGCAGCCAGCGCACATGCAGCGCGTTTTCGCCCACGAAATCGACGATGCGTTGCGCGGAAGCGGTCGAAGTGCGCGCGGATTTCGCGTCGAAGTCCAGCACCGGGTCGATCACCGCCGCCTCGCTTCCACCCGGCGCGTGCACCACGTAGCTCCACGTGTTGCTGTCGGCATGGAAGAACGGGCGGACGGACGGTGCCATCGGTGGCCCCGGATTCGCTAAGGTGGCGACACTTTAACTTGGAAGCGACCCGATGAAAGGCAATGCGCTGTCGGCAGCCGTGCTTGTCGCCACCTGCATGCTGTTCGCCGTTCCGCGCGAGGCGCGCGCGCAGGCAGCGAGCGAGTCGCCCGTCACCGGGCAGCCGGCGCCGATCGCGGCCCCGCAAGCGCCATCCGCCTGGCACCATCCGCGCGAAGGCCTGCTCACGGGCGGACAGCCTGCGCCCGCCGAATGGGCCGAACTGAAGGCGCAAGGCGTGACCACGATCATCAACCTGCGCCCGTCGGCCGAGATGGCCGGCCGCAACGAGGCGGCGGAAGTCGGCGCCACCGGCATGGCCTACATCGAACTGCCGGTGGCGGGCGCCGAGGACATCGATGCCGACAACGCTCGCCGCCTGTGGTCGCTGCTCAAGGCGAGTCCGGCGCCGGTGTTCGTGCATTGCGCCTCGGGCAACCGCGTCGGCGCGTTGCTGGCGCTGGGTGCCGCACAGTCGGGTGGAATGGCTGCCGATGCGGCGCTGGAATTCGGGCGCAGCGCGGGCCTTGGCAGCCTCGAACCGGTGGTGCGCGAAAGGCTCGGTCTGCCGCCCGCGAAATGATCAGGGTTGCGGCTGCTTGCCGAGGTCGGCGTTGAGCATGCTCGCCAGCCGCCACGCGGCCTGGCGGATGCGTTGTTCGGCCAATGGACGGAATGCGTCGAGGTAGCCGTCGTCGAGCTTGTGCGTGTCGGGATAGATGTGGCGCGCCTGGATCAGCCGGCAGGATTCCTTGGCCCAGGCCATCGGCGAGGACGACGGCGATTCCGTCGGCGGCGGCCACGGCAGCGCGTCCAGCGCCTGCGTGTACCGCGGCAGCGACAGGCCGCGCGCGCCGAGGATGTAATAGTCCCAGACCGAGTGCAGGTTGGTGCCCATCACCCCGTCGTTGTACTTGTCGCGGGCGTAGGCCTCGGGTTCGAGCGCGGTGACCAGGCTGATCTGGTAGCCGTTGCCGCCGGCATCGGCGCGGTCGCCGGCGTGCATCGGTTGATGCACGTCGCCGACGAAATGCACGAGGAACTTCAGTGCGTCGCGGCGTGCTTCGCGCGGTTGCGCGCGGTCGGCGAGGATCGCGCTCTGCCGTTCGATCTGCGCGACCACGCAGTTCCCGTCCGGGCAATCGCGGATCAGGTCGAAATCGCAGCCGCCGCCCAGTGCATTGATGTAATGCCAGCGCGAAGTGCGTTTGAACTCGGCCGGGTCGCTGTTGCGCAGCGCGTCGGCCCAGTAGGCGACGCCGGCGAGGGTCGGGTCCGGTTCGCCGGCCAGCAATTCGCGCACCTGCGCCTCGGCGGCGGGGCTGAGGTGGCGCTCGGCGATGGCGCCGACCAGGCGGTGCCCGAGCGCACTCCAGGCCATGGCCGCGGGGCTGGCGGCCAGCATTGCCGCGAAAACCAGCATGGAAACGCGGATTCGGCGCATCGCGGGTCCGTTCCGGCCGGGGGAACCGCTAAAATACCCGTCTTTCCGGTCATCCGCAGGAGCGGTTCCCATGGCGATCAAGGTAGGCATCAACGGGTTCGGCCGCATCGGCCGCAACGTCCTGCGCTCGGCGGTGCAGAATTTCGCCGGCGACATCGAGGTCGTCGCGATCAACGACCTGCTGGAACCCGACTACCTCGCCTACATGCTGCAGTACGACTCCGTGCACGGCCGCTTCAAGGGCGACATCAAGGTCGATGGCAACACCCTGGTCGTCAACGGCAAGAAGATCCGCCTCACCCAGGAACGCGACCCGGCCAACCTGAAGTGGAATGAGGTCGGCGCCGATGTCGTCATCGAATCCACCGGCCTGTTCCTCGACAAGGCCACCGCGCAGAAGCACCTCGATGCTGGCGCGAAGAAGGTGATCCTGTCGGCGCCGTCCAAGGACGACACGCCGATGTTCGTCTACGGCGTCAACGACAAGACCTACAAGGGCGAGGCGATCATCTCGAATGCGTCGTGCACCACCAACTGCCTCGCGCCGCTGGCCAAGGTGCTGCACGACAAGTGGGGCATCAAGCGCGGCCTGATGACCACCGTGCACGCGGCGACGGCGACACAGAAGACCGTCGACGGCCCGAGCAACAAGGACTGGCGCGGCGGCCGCGGCATCCTCGAGAACATCATTCCCTCCAGCACCGGTGCGGCCAAGGCCGTGGGCGTGGTGATCCCCGAGCTCAACAAGAAGCTCACCGGAATGAGCTTCCGCGTACCGACCAGCGACGTGTCCGTGGTCGACCTCACCGTCGAACTCGAGAAGCCCGCGACCTACGAGGAAATCAAGGCCGAGATGAAGGCGCAGAGCGAAGGCGCCCTCAAGGGCATCCTCGGCTACACCGAGGACAAGGTGGTCGCCACCGATTTCCGCGGCGATACCCGCACCTCGATCTTCGACGCCGACGCCGGCATCGCCCTCGACCCGACCTTCGTCAAGCTGGTCAGCTGGTACGACAACGAGTGGGGCTATTCGAACAAGTGCCTCGAGATGGTGAAGGTGGTCGCGGCGAAGTAACCGATAAAGAGCCCTCTTCCATCGGGAGAGGGGTTGGGGTGAGGGCGCTTCGTTCGCCCCTCAACCGGCGCTTCGCGCCACCTTCTCCCGATGGGAGAAGGGAACAGCAACGGAGCTCCCCATGACCATCCTTCGCATGACCGACCTCGACCTTGCCGGCAAGCGCGTGCTGGTCCGGCAAGACCTCAACGTGCCCGTGACCGACGGCAAGGTCACTTCCGACCAGCGCATCGTCGCCTCGATCCCGACGCTGAAACTCGCGCTGGAAAAGGGCGCGGCGGTGATGGTGACCTCGCACCTGGGCCGGCCGAAGGAAGGCCAGTGGAGCGAGGCCGATTCGCTCGCGCCGGTTGCCAAGCGCTTGTCCGAATTGCTTGGGCGTGAGGTGCCTTTGGTGAAGGATTATCTCGACGGCGTCGAAGTCGCGCCCGGGCAACTGGTGCTGCTCGAGAACTGCCGCATGAATGTCGGCGAGGGCAAGGACGACGAAACACTGTCGAAGCGCTATGCGTCGCTGTGCGACGTGTTCGTGATGGACGCCTTCGGCACCGCGCACCGCGCGCAGGCCTCGACGCATGGTGTCATCCGTTTCGCGAAACAGGCCGCGGGCGGTCCGTTGCTGATGGCCGAACTCGACGCGCTGGCGAAGGCGCTGGAGCATCCGGCGCGGCCGCTGCTCGCCATCGTCGCCGGCAGCAAGGTGTCGACCAAACTCGAACTGCTGTCGTCGCTGGTGTCGAGGGTCGACCAGCTCATCGTCGGTGGCGGCATCGCCAATACCTTCATCGCCGCGATGGGGCACGGCGTCGGCAAGTCGCTGGTCGAGCCCGACCTGATCGATACCGCGAAACAGATCATGGCCGACGCCAAGGCGCGCGGTGCCGATATCCCGATCCCGACGGATGTCGTTGTCGCATCCGAATTCAAGGCCGATGCGCCGGCGACGGTGAAGCCGGTCGATGCGGTCGGCGCGGACGACATGATCCTCGACATCGGCCCGGACACGGCGAAGCAATACGCCGCCTTGATCGCCAAGGCCGGCACCGTGGTCTGGAACGGCCCGGTCGGCGTGTTCGAATTCGACGCCTTCGGCAAGGGCACCGAAACCCTGGCGCGCGCGATCGCGGCGTCGAACGCATTCTCCATCGCCGGCGGCGGCGACACCCTCGCGGCGGTGGACAAGTACGGCATCGAAGGCGACGTGTCGTACATCTCCACCGGCGGCGGCGCCTTCCTCGAATTCCTCGAAGGCAAGACCTTGCCGGCGGTGGCGGCGCTCGACGCCAGGGGTTGATTCAACCGCGCCGTTCGCGCCACTCCGACGCGAGCACGCCGAACAGTTCCGAATCGGTGGCGGCATCGCCGACGAAGAAGCGTTCGCGTAGCACGCCTTCGCTGCGGAAGCCGAGCCGTTCGAGCAGCTTGTGCGAGGCCTCGTTGCGCGGGTCGATGTCGGCCTCGACCCGGTGCAGGTCCAGCGCCTGCATCGCCCAGTCGATGGCGAGGGCGACGGCTTCGCCGGCCAGGCCGCGGCCCCAGTGGTCGGAGCGCAGCGCGTAGCCGATTTCGGCGCGGCGGTGGCGCGGGTCGATGCGGAACAGGGTGCAGGTGCCGACGACGCGATCGTCGGGTGTGGCGATCACCCAGTTGATCAGCTCGCGGCGTTCGAAGGAATCGAGGATTTCGCCGATCAATCCTTCGGCCTCGCCGCGCTCGCGCATCGGCGCGCGGCTCCAGTAGCGCATCACCTCGGGATCGGAAAACAGCGCGAACAGGTCGTCGCTGTCCGCGACCGTCGGTCCGCGCAAGTGCAGGCGCTTGCCGCGCAGCTGCGGGAAGGCGGGCAGCGCGGCGAGGGTCGCGGCGATGTCGATGCGGGGGATGGTCGCCATGTCGTGTGGCTGTGCTAGCGTTCGGGAGGGAGAAAGCATGCCATGACCGACCGCCTGCGCCGCACCAAGATCCTCGCCACGCTCGGCCCCGCGACCGACGCGCCGGGCGTGCTCGAACGCCTGTTGCAGGCGGGCGTGGACGTGGTCCGGCTGAACTTCTCGCATGGCGATCCGTCCGCGCAGGAAGCGCGCGCCTCGGTCGTGCGCGAAACCGCGGCCAGGCTCGGGCGCGAAGTCGGCATCCTCGCCGACCTGCCGGGGCCGAAGATCCGGGTCGAGACATTCGCAAGCGGCAAGGTCGCGCTCAAGGCCGGCCAGCGCTTCGACCTGGTCGCGAGCGCGGACGCGCCACCCGGCGACGAAGGCCAGGTCGGCGTCAGTTACCTCGGCCTGCCCGGCGATGTCGTGTCAGGCGATGTGCTGTTGCTCGACGACGGCCTGGTGCAGTTGCGGGTCGAACGCGTCGAGGGCGAACGCATCGTCACCACCGTGCTCAACGCCAGCGTGCTCTCCGACCGCAAGGGCCTGAACAAGCAGGGCGGCGGCTTGTCGCTCGGCGCCATCACCGAGCGCGACCGAGAACTGATCGCGGTGGCCGCGCGCATCGGCGTGGATTTCATCGCGGTGTCGTTCTGCCGCGACGCCGCCGACATGCACGAGGCGCGCCGGGTCGCGCAGGCGGCCGGCAGCGACGCCGCGCTGGTGGCGAAGATCGAGCGCACCGAGGCCATCGAAAACCTCGGCGAGATCATCGATGCCAGCGACGTGGTGATGGTCGCGCGCGGCGATCTCGGCGTGGAGATCGGCGACGCCGAATTGCCAGGCTTGCAGAAACGCATCATCCGCGAATCGCTGGCGCGCGAAAAAGTGGTGATCACCGCGACGCAGATGCTGCAGTCGATGGTCGACAACCCGATTCCCACGCGCGCCGAAGTGCTCGATGTCGCGAACGCGGTCATCGACGGCACCGACGCGGTGATGCTGTCGCAGGAAACCGCGGCCGGGCAGCACCCGGTGGCCGCGGTGGAGGCGATGGCGCGGATCTGCCTCGGCGCCGAGCGCAGCTTCGAGCGCGACACCGATTTCGAGGCCGCGCAGCGCGACCTGGAGCGCGCCGACCAGGCGATCGCCATGGCCGCGATGTTCCTGTCCGAGCACATCGGTGTCGGCGCGATCGTGGCGATGACCGAATCCGGCGGCACCGCGCGCTTCCTGTCGCGATTCCGTTCCAACGTGCCGATCCACGCGTTCTCGCGCCACGGTGGCGCGCGCCGCAAGATGGCGCTGATGCGCGACGTGTTCCCGTGGGCCTACGACAGCCGCGGCCAGACCCCGCGCGAGGCCGCGCGCGGCAGCGTCCGCACCCTGGTCGAGGCCGGCCTGCTCGCCGCCGGCGACCGGGTGGTGTTCACCAGCGGCGAGCACATGGAAACCCACGGCGCGACCAACACGCTGCGCTTGCTGCAGGTCGGCGCCGACGGCATGGCCGAGGGGTTGGGGGAGTTGTAGGAGGGGTTAACCGGTGAACGCGCAAACGAAAGTTCGCATACTCCAAATTAGTCGACCATGGCTCGTCGCATTCGCCTCAACGGCTTTCGCAGCCCCGCTTAGTCTCTTTGTACTTGGCGCAGTTGTTGTCGGAGCTACTTTGGGTCTTCGAGAGTGGGCTGCCGTCGCTTTCTACATTTCGCTCGTCGTTTCCTTCGTACTCCTCATCATTCTTCGAAATCGCTTTATATCGCTTCCAAAATTTGCTCAGTGGCTGCTCGCGATAGCCGCAGTCGTGCTCCTTGTTCTCGGATACGGCATGGTTATCCCCAGCGTCCAGCACACCGGCTAACAATTCGCTCAAGCCGGCGTCGTAGCCCGGGTAAGCGCAGCGCACCCGGGACTTGGATTGCAAAGACGCTGGATGCCCGCGTTGGACAGCCATTCGGCCGTCAGAAGCGACACGGGCATGACGACGGTTCGAAACGGCTCTCCCGGATGCGGCCTTCGGCCTTATCCGGGCTACGTTCCCTGATCCGGCTGCCGGATTGCGGGAAAGGCTATAATTCCGGCTCTTTTCCGCCGCCGGACGCCTTTCCATGAGCATCGAACAACTCGCCGAAACCGCCCGCGCCATGATCGCGCCGGGCAAGGGCATCATCGCCATCGACGAATCCTCCGCGACCTGCGCGAAGCGCTTCGCCGGCGTGGGCATCGAGAACATCGAGGAAAACCGCCGCGCCTACCGCGAGCTGCTGCTGACCGCGCCGAACGCGAATGAATACCTCTCCGGCGCGATCCTGTTCGACGAGACCATCCGCCAGAAGACGAAGGACGGCGTGCCGTTCGCCAAGTACATGGCCGACCACGGCATGATCCCGGGGATCAAGGTCGACAAGGGCACGCACGCCCTGGCCGGTTTCCCCGGCGAAGTCGTGACCGAGGGCCTCGACGGCCTGCGCGATCGCCTGGCCGAGTACTACAAGCTCGGCGCGCGTTTCGCCAAGTGGCGCGCGGTGATCAACATCGGCGACGACATCCCGTCCGGCACCTGCATCGAAGCCAACAGCCACGCGCTGGCGCGTTACGCCGCGCTGTGCCAGGAACAGGGCCTGGTGCCGATGGTCGAACCCGAGGTGCTGATGGACGGCGACCACGACATCGAGGCCTGCTACGAGGTCACCGAAGTCGTGCTGCGTTCGCTGTTCGATGCGCTCTACAACCAGAACGTGATGCTGGAAGGCACCATCCTCAAGGCCTCGATGGTCGTACCCGGCAAGGATTGCTCCGAGCAGGCCAGCGTCGAGGAAGTCGCCGAATCGACCCTGATGTGCCTGAAGTCCGCGGTGCCGGCGATCCTGCCGGGCATCGTGTTCCTGTCCGGCGGCCAGAGCGACCACGACGCCACCGCGCACCTCGATGCGATGAACCGCATGGGCCCGAATCCGTGGCCACTGTCCTTCAGCTACGGCCGCGCGATGCAGCAGGCCGCGCTCAAGCTGTGGGCGCAGGATATGGCCGGCAACTACGCCAAGGCGCAGCAGACCGTGTACGAACGCGCGAAGGCGAATGGGCTGGCGGCGCTGGGGCAGTGGGAAGGTTGAGCAGCCGAGTTGTCATCCTGAGGCGAAGCCGAAGGACCTGCTGTTGCCGTTACCGCGATAAAGCAGGTCCTTCGCTACGCTCAGGATGACAGTTCGAAAAAACGCCGGCGCAAGCCGGCGTTTTTGTTGTCGCGTGCCACATGCCCCCCATCCCGGCCTTCCCCCGCAGGCGGGGGAAGGTGCCCGAAGGGCGGATGGGGGCATCCATGCACGGGGATCAACCCAAACCCGCCAACCACTCGTCGTCGGAGCCTTCGTTGACGCCTTCGAACAGCGGCGTGGAGAAGTAGCGTTCGCCGGTGTCGGGCAGCATGGCGAGGATGACGTCGCCGTCCTTCGCATCCTTGGTGACGCGCAGCGCGGCGGCGACGGTGGCGCCGGCGGAGATGCCGGCGAAGATGCCTTCCTCCTGCGCGAGGCGGCGCGCGGTGGCGATGGCGTCGGCATCGGAGATCGACAACACCTGCGAAGCAACGGCACGGTTCAGCACCTGCGGCACGAAATCCGGGGTCCAGCCCTGGATCTTGTGCGGCGACCAGTCCTTGCCCTGCAGCAACGGGGCGGCTTCGGGTTCGGCTGCATACACCTTCACTTCCGGTCGCGCGACCGCGAGCACTTCGCCGACGCCGGTCAACGTGCCGCCGGTGCCCCAGCCGGTGACGAAATGGTCGAGCCTGCGCCCGGCGAAATCGCGCAGGATTTCCGCCGCCGTCGTCTGCCGGTGATAAGCCGGGTTGGCCGGGTTCTCGAACTGCCGCGCGAGGAACCAGCCATGCTGCTTCGCCAGTTCCTCGGCGCGTTTCACCATGCCGGTGCCGCGTTCGGCGGCGGGCGAGAGGATGACCTTTGCGCCATAGGCGCGCATCAGCTTGCGGCGTTCGATCGAAAACGAATCGGACATCACCGCGACGAACTTGTAGCCGCGCGCGGCGCAGACCATCGCCAGCGCCACGCCGGTGTTGCCGGACGTCGCTTCGACCACGGTGTCGCCGGGTTTCAGCAAGCCCTTCGCTTCGGCGTCGAGGATGATGGCGATGGCGAGGCGGTCCTTGACCGATCCGCCGGGATTGAACGATTCCACCTTCGCGTACAACTCCACGCGCGGCGGGGCGATGCGGGCAAGGCGGACGACCGGGGTGCGGCCGATGGTGTCGAGGATGCTGTCGTGGATCATGGTCTGGCTCCGCGTGGGGGACGGAAGATGGGACGCATTCGGGCGCCCGCGACGGCCAATGTGCCGGGTAACGCACGCCTCCGCCAGCGGTTGACGACGACCGGCCGGGCCCGATGGCACATGGGCCGGTCACCCGCCGCCGTTAGAATCGGCGGTTCCCACGCCGAGCCGCCCATGCCGCAGCATTCGCACCGTTGGTTGCTACCGATCGCCGCCCTCGCGCTGGCCCTGTCCGCCTGCGGCAAGGATGGCGGCGCGAAACCGGCCGGTGCCGGTGCGGGCAGGACCGCCGCTGCGGTGCCGGTGGTGGTCGAAACGGTGCGCGAGCAGCCGTGGACGGACGCCCTGCGCGCGCTGGGCACGGTGCAGGCGCATGAAGCGGTGACGGTGACCGCCAAGGTCAGCGAAACCGTGCAGCAGGTGCATTTCGACAGCGGGCAGCAGGTCGCGCGCGGCGCGCCGCTGGTCACCCTGAGCGGGCAGCAGCAACAGGCCGCGCTGGCGTCGGCCGAGGCGGCGCTGAAGGAAGCCGAGCAGCTCTACCTGCGTCAGCAACAACTCGCGGGCCAGCAGCTGATCGCGCGTGCCTCGCTGGACGCGCAACGCGCCACCCGCGATGCCGCGCGCGCGCAGGTCGCGCAAATTCGCGCCAACCTGTCCGATCGGGTGATCCGCGCGCCGTTCTCCGGCGTGCTCGGCATCCGCCAGGTCAGCCCCGGCGCGCTGGTGACGCCGGGCACGGTCATCGCCACGCTCGACGACGTATCGCGGGTGTACGTGGATTTCCCGGTGCCGGAAACCGAACTGGCAGGCGTCGCGGCGGGACAGGCCTTGCGCGGGCGCACCGCCAGCTACGGCGATCGCGGGTTCGACGGCACGGTGGAGACGGTGTCGGCGCGGCTCGATGCGACGACGCGCGCGGCGACCGTGCGCGGCGATTTCGCCAACCCCGATCGCGCGCTCAAGCCCGGCATGCTGGTGGAAGTGAGCCTGGAACGCGGCACCCGGCCCGCGCTGGTGGTGGCGGAGATCGCGGTGCAGCAGGTCGGCAGCGAAACCTTCGTGTGGCGGGTCAAGGCCGATGGCACGGTCGAGAAAGCGGACGTCGTGGTCGGCGGCCGCATTCCCGGCAAGGCGATGCTGGCTTCCGGCGTCGAAGCCGGCCAGCGCATCGTCACCGACGGCGTCGGCAAGCTGCAGGCGGGAACGACAGTGGCCGCGACCGCCGCCGACGCGGCGGCGAAGTAGGCGATGAAGCTGTCCGATCTTTCGATCGAACGGCCGGTGCTGGCCGTGGTGATGAGCCTGTTGCTGGTCGTGCTCGGGACCATGTCCTTCCTGCGCCTGACCCTGCGCGAGTTGCCGGCGATCGACCCGCCCATCGTCTCGGTGCGGGTGGATTATCCCGGCGCTTCCGCCAGCGTGGTCGAAACCCGCATCACCCAGACCCTGGAGGATGCGCTGTCGGGCATCGAGGGCATCAACACCATCGATTCCAGCAGCCAGAACGGCGCTTCGCGGATCAGCATCGAGTTCTATGCCAGTCGCGACATCGAGGCCGCGACCAACGACGTGCGCAACGCGGTCAGCCGCGTCGCCGACCGCATGCCCGAGGAAGCCGATGCACCCGAGATCAGCAAGGTCGAAAGCGATTCCGACCCGATCATCTGGTTCAACCTGCGCTCGTCGAGCATGGACCAGCTGCAATTGTCCGATTACGCGCAGCGCTACCTGGTCGATCGTTTCTCCAGCCTCGAGGGCGTGGCCCAGGTGCGGCTGGGCGGCAGCCAGCGCTACGCGATGCGGGTGTGGCTGGACGGCGACGCGATGGCCGCGCGCGGCCTCACCACCGCCGACATCGAAAGCGCGATGCGCGCGGAGAACATCGAACTCGGCGCGGGCCGGATCGAATCCACCGACCGCGATTTCATCCTGCGCGTGGCGCGCGACTACACCAGTGCCGGACAGTTCGCGCAGATGCCCATCGCCAAGGGCGCGGACGGCTACGTGGTGCGGCTGGGCGACGTGGCGCGGGTGGCGCTGGAATCGGCCGAACGCCGCGCCTACTACCGCAGCAACGGCGAGCCGGCGCTGGGCATCGGCATCGTCAAGACCTCCACCGCCAACAGCCTCGACGTCGCCGACGAAGCCAAGGCCGAGGCGAAGCGGATCAACGACAGCCTGCCGAAGGGCGCCGACCTCTACGTCGCCTTCGACACCACCACGTTCATCTCCGCATCGGTCGAGCGCGTGTACGAGACGTTGTTCGAGGCGATCGCGCTGGTCCTGATCGTGATCTGGCTGTTCCTCGGCAGCGTGCGCGCGGCGTTGATCCCGGCGGTGACGGTGCCGGTGTGCGTCATCGCCTCGTTCACCGCGCTGTATGCCTTCGGGTTCTCGATCAACCTGCTCACCTTGCTCGCGCTGGTGCTGTGCATCGGCCTGGTGGTGGACGACGCGATCGTGGTGGTGGAGAACATCCAGCGCCGCGTCGACCTCGGCGAACCGCCACTGGTCGCCGCGCGCCGCGGCACCGCGCAGGTCGCGTTCGCGGTTCTGGCGACGACCGCGGTGCTGGTCGCGGTGTTCCTGCCGGTCGGCTTCCTGCAGGGCAATACCGGGCGCCTGTTCCGCGAACTGTCGGTGGCGATGGCGGCGGCGGTGGCGATTTCCGCCTTCGTCGCGCTGACCTTGACGCCGATGATGGCGTCGAAACTGCTGCGCCCGCATACCGGCCCGCACGCGGTGCACGGCAACAAGGTCAGCGAATGGCTCAATGCGCGCTTCGCGCGTTTCGCCGCCGGCTACCGGCGCGTGCTCGAGCGCAACGTGCACCGCGCCTGGCTGTTCGGAGGACTGATGCTGGTCGCGATCGCGGCGCTGGCGCTGCTGTTCCGGATGTTGCCGAGCGAACTGGCGCCAGCCGAGGATCGTGGCTTCTTCCAGTTGATGGTGGAAGGCCCGGAAGGCGCCGGCTTCGACTACACCGTCAAGCAGATGCAGCAGGTGGAGGCGATCCTCGCCGGCGAGATCGGGCCGGGGAAGCCGATCGTGCGCGCCAATCCGCGCGTGCCCGGCAGTTTCGGCGCGAGCGAGGAGATGCACACCGGCCGCGCGAGCATCTTCCTCGCCGATTGGGACAAGCGCACGCAGAGTACCGTCGAAGTCGCCAGCGAACTGGAAAGGAAATTCGCCGGGCTCACCGGGGTGCGCGTGCGCACCCAGGTCAGCGGCGGGCTGGTGCGCACCCGCGGCCAGCCGTTCCAGCTGGTGCTGGGCGGCCCGGATTACGCCGAACTGGCGAAGTGGCGCGACATCATGCTGGCGAAGATGGACGCGAACCCGGGCTTCGTCGGCGCGGATTCGGATTACAAGGAAACCCGGCCGCAGATGCGCGTGATCGTGGACAAGGCGCGCGCCGCCGACCTCGGCGTGTCGGTCGATGCGATCGGCACCACCCTGGAAACGATGATGGGTGGCCGCCGCGTCACCACCTTCGTCGACAACGGCGAGGAATACGACGTGATGCTGCAGGCCGACCGCAAGGGCCGCGCCTCGGTCGCCGACCTTGACGCGTTGCAGGTGCGCGCGCGCGACGGCTCGCTGGTGCCGCTGTCCAACCTGGTCAGCCTGCGCGAAATCGCCGAGGCCGGCACCTACAACCGCTTCAACCGCCTGCGTTCGATCACGCTCAGCGCGCGGCTCGCCGAAGGCTACCCGCTGGGCGAAGCGGTGGCGTGGGCGCAGCAGACCGCGGGCGAGAGCCTGCCCGATTACGCGCAGGTCAACTGGAAGGGCGAATCCCGGGAGCTGCAGCAATCCGGCGGCGAGGTGCTGGTCACCTTCGCCCTGGCGCTGCTGATCGTCTACCTCGCGCTGGCCGCGCAGTTCGAGAGCTTCGTGCATCCGCTGGTGATCATGCTCACCGTGCCGCTGGGCGTGCTCGGCGCGCTGCTCGGCTTGTGGGTCACCGGCGGCAGCATCAACCTGTTCTCGCAGATCGGCATCGTGATGCTGGTCGGCCTCGCGGCGAAGAACGGCATCCTGATCGTGGAATTCGCCAACCAGCTGCGCGATGCCGGGCACGGCGTGCACGATGCCATCGTCGAAGCGGCGACGGTGCGCCTGCGCCCGATCCTGATGACCTCGATCGCCACGGTGATGGGCGCGCTGCCGCTGGTGGTGTTCGGCGGCCCGGGTTCGGCCAGCCGCGCGGCCATCGGCATCGTGGTCGTGTCCGGCGTGTCGTTCTCCACGCTGCTGTCGCTGTTCGTGGTGCCGGCGTTCTATGCATTGCTGGCGAAGTACACGCGTTCCCCGCAGGCGCTGGCCCACGAAATGGCCACGCTCGAGCGCGAAACGCCTTCGGTCGACACCGCGCCGCATGCCTGAGTCCGTCGAGGCTTACCGGGATTTCGCCGCGTGGCAGGCGTCCGGCGCCGTGCATGCGCCGGTCGTCGCCACCCAGCGGCACTGGCCGGGGCGTTGCGATGTCTGCGGCAACGCGGACGGTTTCGACGTCGCGTGGAACGACGGCGAGCCGCCGCACACCCTGCGCGAGGCACTGACCTGCGTTGCCTGCGGTTGCAATTCGCGCCAGCGCGCGGCGACCGGCGCACTGTTGCGGGAACTCGCGTCGAAGCCACGCCCCCGCATCCATCTCACCGAGCAGGCCAGCCGGTTGTTCGTGGCGTTGCACCGGCGTTTCCCGGGCTTGTCCGGAAGCGAATTCCAACCGTCTCCGGCGAAGCGCCTGAAGCTCTCGGCGTGGCTGTGGCGGCAGCACGCCTGGACCTGGTTGCGACATGGCGATGCGACCGCGCTGCGCTTCGCCGATGCGTCGCTGGACGCGATCCTCTGCCTCGACGTGCTCGAGCATGTTCCGGATTTCCGCGCCGCGCTGCGCGAGTTCGCGCGCGTACTCAAGCCCGGCGGCGCGTTGCTGCTGACGGTGCCGTGGCACTGGGATCGCGCCGAGAGCCGCGAGATCGCGCGCCTGCGCGCCGATGGCGGCGTCGAGTTCCTGCGACAGCCACCGGAATACCACGGCGATCCGCTCGGCGGCGGCGTGCTGTGCTTCCATCATTTCGGCTGGGACCTGCTCGACGCGATGCGCGAAGCGGGTTTCGCCCAAGCCGAGGCCCTGCGCATCGTCGATCCGCAGCGTGGCCTGCCGGAAGCGCAATGGGCGTTGCGCGCACGTCGCTAGGCGTTTTTAGCGCCCGGCATCCGGCGGTGCGATCGAAATGCGGTACTCGGCCGGGGATTTCCCGGTCCAGCGCCGGAACGCGCGGCGGAAGTTCGCGGCATCCCCGAATCCGATCATCGCGGCGATCGATTCCACCGGCAGCGTCGTGTCGCGCAGGTACTTCATGGCGACCTGGGCGCGGACGTCATCGCGGATTTCGCGATAGCTGGTGCCCTCGTCGCGCAGCCTGCGCCGCATTTCGCGCTCGGACATGCCCAGCGTGGCGGCCATGCCGCCGATGCCCGCGATGCGACCGTGGCCAGCCACCATCGATTTTCCGATCCGTCCCGCCAATCCGGATTGCTCCTCGAGCTGAGCGGCAAGCGTGGCGCAGACCTCCCGCACGGATTCATGCGCGATCAGGTTGCCGAACTGCGGACGCGCGTCCAGCCACGCGGCATCGAACACGAACACATTGGCCTGCTGCACGAACGACGCCTCGGCAGCGAGCGACGCGGCGATCTCCCGCGTCGATGCGCATTCCGGATAGGTCGCGCACAGGCGCAGCGGCGTGAAGTCCGCGCCGGTCAGGTCGCACCAGCCGCGCTGGATGACGCCGAAATGCAATTCGACCAGGAAGCGATACAGCCGCGCGTCGATTTCCTGGTGCGATAGCGGATCGACGCCGACCGCGATTTCATTTCCATTCCGCCGGCCCCACAGGCGTATCAGCAATGCCGTCAGGCCCTGCTGCTCGATGGAAACCTGCAGCATGCTGCGCATGTCCGGTGCACTCATCAGCGCGAAGCCATACATGCCGAAGTAGGTCAGGCGCGTGCGCAGGCCGCTGCGAAACGCGAAGAGCGGCTTTGTCTCCATGCCGGTGACGGCCTTGCATGCGGCCAGCAGTTGTCGTCGCGAAATTCGGGTTTCCGGCGAAAGCGCCTGCGCGAGGTCGAGCCCGGCGGCGGCCAGCATGGATGCGGGGTCGATGCCGTCATCGACAAGGGATTCATGCAGCAGCGCGATGGACGTTGCCGGATACATGCGCAGGTTCCACTGCACCGGCAGTGCGACGGCGTTCTCCAGGGCCGTGTGCAGTTCGTTCATGCCGGTTCCCTCGTGCTCGCCATCGGACGGCATTGTCGCTCAGGGGAACGCGGGCTACGACGCGCAAGCGGCGGGTTGGTTCCGAAGCGTGGCGGTCATTCCCGGCCAGAGCGACGGTCGATTGGCGCCGGTTTCGACCTTGCCGGCGACCGACCGTCGCGCGCAGCCTCGGAGCCCGGCCGATGCTGTTCGCGCGACCGTTCCCCTGTCCTTTCGGAAGGAGATCTCCCATGACCATTCGCACCATCGTTTCCGTCTTCCCCGATTCCAATTCCGCCTATGCCGCCGCCGATGCGATCCGTGCGCTCAAGAAGAACGATCAGATCGACTTCTCGCTCAAGGCCGGCGCCATGTTCCGCAAGGACGGCAATGGCAACGTGATCCCGCTGGAGGAAAAGGATCGCCCGTTATGGGGCACGCTGGCTGGCGGTGTCGCCGGCGCATTGGTCGGCCTGCTTGCCGGACCCGGCGGTGCCGCGGCAGGTGCGGCCGTCGGCGCGACCGGCGGGGTGCTCACCGATGCCATCATCGAATCCCTCGATACGGATTTTGCCGCGGACGTCGCGACCTGGGTCAGGCCGGGCGAGACTGCCGTCGTCGTGGAAGCGGACGAAGGCAGTACCCGTCCCGTGGACGATGTCGTGCGGGCCCATGCCGGCCGCGTGCACCGATCCGACATCTGAAGCCGGCGCGCCTGCCGCGGATCGGCAGCCCTTCACGGGCCGGCAACGCTTCAGGGGTGACGCTCTGCGGGCTCTGCATCGCCATCCATTCGCTCGCATTGGGCTCATTGGTCCTGATCCGGTCGCTTCGTGCGCCTGTTCCGTGGACACCACGCTAGGAGAAGGACGATGAATTGCATTTCCATCGGTTTGATTGCCGGAGCGGCGCTGGGCTTGTCCACTTCGGCCACGGCGCAATCGCTCGCGTTGACACCGGCGACGATGCCGCGCATCGGCACGGTTGATGCGCGCTACCAGTCCTACAACGTCGAAATGCTGGAAGTGACCGGCGGCAGTTTCTGGAAGCCGTACAAGGACATCGCGCAGTTGTCGGCCAAGGGCGCAGCACCCGCCACGGACGACGCGCAGAGTGCAGACACGCCGGCCGGCATGAGTGCCGACCTGTATCAGTACCGTCCACCGATCGACCTGTCGAACAAGCGCCTGCGCGCCATGGCCAAGGCGCTCGGCCCGGCCTATATGCGCATCAGCGGCACCTGGGCCAACACGACCTGGTTCGCCGACAGCGACACGCCGCCCAAGGATCCGCCCGCGGGTTATGGCGGGATGCTCACGCAACAGCAGTGGCTGGGCGCGATCGCGTTCTCGAACGCGGTCGATGCGCCCATCGTCACCTCGATGCCCGATGGCGAAGGTGCCCGTGGACCGGATGGCGTCTGGAAGCCGGACCAGGCCCGCCGCTGGCTCGATTTCACCAAGGCGCATGGCGGAAACATCGCCGCCGCCGAATATTTCAACGAACCGACGCTGGCATCGATGGGCGGTGCGCCCAAGGACTACGACGCCGCGGACTACGGGCGCGACCACAAGATCTTCGAAGCCTTCATCCGCAAGGAAATCCCCGGCATCAAGATCCTCGCGCCCGGATCGGTGGGCGAGGCGGACGCCGACTGGGGCATCGCCAATGGCGGCTATGGCGACATGAAGGTGCTGACGGCTGCGGAACTCGCCGCCTATACCGGCGATGCCGATGCGTTCTCCTATCACCATTACGGTGCCGTGTCCGAACGATGCGCCGCGATGGGCCACCAGACCAGCGCCGACCAGGCACTGTCCGAGGACTGGCTGGGCCGCACCGACAAGACGCTGGCGTCTTACCGCGCGGTACGCGACAAGTACATGCCGGGCAAGCACTTCTGGAACACGGAAACGGCGGACGCAGCCTGCGGCGGCAATCCCTGGGCCGGCACGTTCCTGGACAACTTCCGCTACCTCGACCAGCTCGGCCGGCTCGCGCGGCAGGAAGTGGATGTCGTGTTCCACAACACCCTGGTCGCCAGCGATTACGGCATGCTCGACGAAAACACCTTCGCGCCCAAGCCCAAGTATTGGGCGGCCTTGCTCTGGCACAAGCTGATGGGCGCGACGGTACTCGACAGCGGCGTACCCATCGCCGAAGGCCGCCACATCTATGCGCATTGCCTGCGTGGCGTGCCGGGCGGGGTGGCGCTCCTGGCGATCAACAACAGCCGCACCCAACCGACCACGCTCGACCTGCCGACCGCCGCCGAGCGTTACACCTTGTCGGCGCCGTCGCTGCAGGCCACCAGTGTCCGGCTCAACGGGCAGGTACTGGAGCTCGGCCACGATGATGCGCTTCCTGCACTGCAGGGCGAACGCATCGATTCCGGCAGCGTGGAACTCGCACCGGAAAGCATCACCTTCCTCGCGCTGGCCCAGGCCGGGAACGAGGTTTGCCGTTAGCGCAGTCGAGGGAGCGACGCAAGGTTCGACCATTCATTTCATTCGCCACGGGGAGAACATCATGAATACCGACGTCAACGCATCACCTTTGCTCCAGGACGCACTGGATTTCGCCAAGGCCAACTGGTGGATGTTCCTGTTGGGCGGCGTGCTCTACGTCATTTTCGGCGTCCTGGCGCTGGCGCGTCCGGGCGACGCGCTGTTCGCCCTGGCCGTGGTGTTCGCCTGCTTCCTGCTGGTGGACGGCATCATCAGCGTCATCCGCGCACTGGGCGCGAAGGGCGCGGACGGCCGCTGGTGGGTGTTCTTCATGGGCCTGGTCAGCATCCTGGTCGCCTTGTACGCGTTGCTCGGGCCAGTGAACACGGTGCTGTTGTTCGTCTTCGTGATCGCCTGGCAGGCGATCCTGTTCGGCGTGGCGACCTTCATGTTCGGCGTGAGCATCCGCAAGGTGGCCAGCAGCGAATGGGTGCTGTACCTGACCGGCGTGCTTTCGGTCATCTTCGGCGCGCTGCTGCTGTGGGCCCCGGGTCTCGGCGGATTGAGCGTGTCGCTGATGGCCGGCGCCTGGGCGTTGGTGGTCGGCATCCTGCGCGTGGTGTTCGCCTTCAGGGTGCGGAGCCTGATGCGCAGCGCGCAGACCTGACCTTGCCGCGTCCAGGGAGAAGGGCATGACGCTGCGGGACAAGACCGTGATCGTCACCGGCGCGGGCGCCGGCCTGGGCCGGGGCATCGCCCTGGCCTTCGCGCGCGAAGGCGCCAATGTCGTGCTCGCCGATATTTCCGCCAAGGGCGGGCAGGAAACCTTGGACGCGATCCACGCCGCCGGTGGCCACGCAATCCTGGTCCCCGGCGACGTGGCCGATCCCGCTTATCACCTCGACCTCGTCGCGCGCGCCACATCCGGATACGGCCAGCTCGACATCGCGGTCAACAACGCGGGCATCAGCCACGACCTCGCGCCGGTCGCCGAGATCCCGCTCGACACCTGGGATCGGGTGATCAGGGTCGACCTGTCGGGCGTGTTCTACGGCGTGCGCGCGCAGATTCCGGCGATGCTGGAGGCGGGCGGCGGGGCGATCGTCAACATGTCGAGCGTGGGCGGTGCGGTCGGCTCGGCCGGGCTCGGCCCCTATTGCAGTGCCAAGCATGGCGTCGTCGGCCTGACCAAGACCATTGCGCTCGATTACGCCGAGCGGGGAATTCGCGCCAATGCGGTCGGTCCCGGCTTCATCAAGACCGACCTGATCAATTTCTTCCCGTCGGAAGAACGGGCCAAGCTCGACAAGATCCAGCCGATGGGTCGCCTCGGCGAAGTGGACGAGGTGGCCGAGCTGGTGCTCTGGCTCGCCAGCCCCAAGGCGAGCTTCGTCACAGGCGCGTTCTTCCCGGTCGATGGCGGCACCCTGGCGCGCTGACCCTGGTCGGGCGCGATTCGATCGATGCGGTTTCCACGCTTCCACCAAGGGCGTCAATGTGTCGCGTGAAGCACGAACGCCACCGTTGTCGGTGGCGTTTCGCGGAGTCATCGCAAGGCGGAGTTGAATCCGGCCCTGCGAAACGCGTTTTTCACCCTGGCCGCAGCTCCATTTTTGCTTCGGCCACGGGACAGGCCTCGCCGGACCACTCCCAGACTTCCGTGCCGGTGACGTCCGGAGCGCACCATGCCTTGAAGCACTGCGCCGTGCCGATGTAGAGCTTGTCGTGGTAGACGGCGAAGCTGCGTATGCCGAAGTTGATCGGGTTGTCGAAGCCATAGTTGTAGTACGGACTGCCAGGTCCGACCATCATCTGCCAGGTCCCGGCGCCGCCATCCGCGCTGCGCGCGGCTTGTCCGCCCTTGCCGCTGGCAACCGCATAGTTGCCGATCCCCAGCCACAGGTAGCCTTCGTAGTCGATGAAACGCCAGGCGAAACGGTTCTGGATGTCGCCGGCGCCGTTGGTGTTGACCGCTTCGTAATGAATGCCGTCGGCGGTGCGATGGACGGTGAAGCCATTCACCGAACGGCCGTCCAGGGCGAAGTTGCCGCTGCCGAGATACAGCATGCCGTTGAAGACGTGCATCGACAGGTTGGTGTTGTTGGCCGGGAAGCCGAAACCGGACGGCTCCGCCGCATCCGGGCCGACGACCTGCTCGTAATGCTCGCCGTCGCTGGTGCGCCACACCTGCAGCATCGTGTTCTGGTTCCTCGTGCCGAGGTAGAGCTGGCCACCGAATACCGCCAGGCTGTGGAACGAGGAGTTGGACGGATTGCCAAGCCCGTCGGTGGTGACAGGCGCGAAGCTCACGCCGTCGGCGCTGCGCCAGAGCTGGCCGCCGCGGCCGGGATTGTTCTGCGTGCCGATGTAGAGCTGGTCCTGGAACACCGCGACGCCGCGTATCGCCTTGTTGTGCACGTCGCCGAAGCCGCCGGCGACCAACCGTTCCCAATGCACGCCGTCGGCCGTGCGCCACACCTCGGCCCCGTTGGCGATGTTGTAGCTGCCGGCATACAGGTGATCCTGGAACACGATCATGCTGCGGAAACCCTGGTTTCCGGTCGCGGGCAGGCTCTGCTGCAGCACTTGCACCCATTGCGCGCCGTCGTAGGCCCAGATCTCGCCGCCGGTGGTGCGGTTGAACGTACCGACGTAGAGCCGGTCGTGGAACACCTGCATGCTCCAGGAGTAGATGTTGGAGCGGTTGCCGAAACCGTCGACGTTGACCTGGCGGAAGCTCGGCGTGCAATCGGCGAGGGCTGTCCCCGGGACCGCGGCGCTTGCGAGCAGGATGGCGGCGACGACGGCCACCCGGCAGGGATTGGAATTGAACATGATGTCCTCCCTTGTGCTGCGTTACATCGACTTCCCCCGGCGTTCGCCGTTGGCGGCGCTTTCGTTGCGGTCCGCCTTGAGGCGAGGACGCCCGCCCGCTGCCGCCCCTGCCACCGGACAGGCCTCGCCTGACCACTCCCAGACTTCCGTGCCGGTCACGTACTGCGCGCACCAGGGCTTCCAGCATTGCGCGGTGCCGAGGTAGAGCTTGTCGTGGTAGACCGCGAAACTGCGGATGCCCCAGTTGATCCCGTTGCCGAAACCGGTGGGCGCGTAAGCGCCGTTCTTGCCGACCATCATCTGCCAGCTATTGCGCTTGCCGTCGGGGCTGCGCGCGGCCTGGCCGCCTTCGCCGGCGAGGATGTTGAAGTTGCCCATGCCCAGCCACAGCTGGTTTTCGTAGGCCATGAAGCGCCATGCAAAGCGATTGTCGATGTCGCCGGCGCCATTGTCGTTGACGGTGCCGTAGTGCACGCCGTCCTGGGTGCGATAGACGCCAAAGCCCTGGGATGCGAAGCCGTCCTGGTCGAAGTTGCCGGTGCCCAGGTACAGCATGCCGTTGTAGACGTACATCGACATCGTCGCGTTGTTGTCCGCGATGCCGAAGCCGGACGGCACCGCCGAATCCGGGCCGACGACCTGTTCGTAATGCTCGCCGTCGGCGCTACGCCAGACCTGCAGCATCGTGTTCTGGTTCTTGGTGCCGAGGTAGAGCTGCTTGCGGAACACCGCCATGCTGTGGATCGCGGAGTTGGACGGGTCGCCAAGCCCGTCGGTGCTGACCGGAAGGAAGGTCGTTCCGTCGGCGCTGCGCCAGAGCTGGCCGCCGTTGCCCAGTTCGTTCTGCGTGCCGATGTAGAGCTGGCCCTGGAACACCGCGACGCCACGCACCGCCTTGTTGCTCGCGTCGCCGAAGCCGTCGGCCACCAGTTGCGTCCAGTTCACGCCGTCGGCCGTGCGCCATACCTCGGCGCCGGCGGCGGTGTTGTAGGTGCCGGCGTAGAGATGGCCGTCGAACACGATCATGCTGCGAAAACCTTCGTTCCCGGTCGCGGGAAGGCTCTGCTGCAGGACCTGTTGCCACTGCGTGCCGTCGTAGGCCCAGATCTCGCCGCCGGTGGTCTGGTTGAACGTGCCGACGTAGAGCCGGTCCTGGAAGACCTGCATGCTCCAGGCGTAGAGGTTGAAGCGGTTGCCGAAGCCGCCGACGTTGACCATTCGGAAGCTCGGCGTGCAGTCCGCGAAGACCGCTCGCGGAATCATGCTGCCGGCGAGGAGGATGGCGACGGCGATGGCCGCCCGACGGGGATGGAACATGCTCCCTCCTTCCTCGAGGCGAGGTCGGTTTCCCTGCCTGTTACCCGCTTGTGGCGGAATCGTCGTGATCGACGCGGAGGCGGGGGCGCAAGCCCGGCGCCGCGCCCGCGACGGGGCAGGTCTCGCCGGACCACTCCCAGATTTCCGCGCCGGTCACGTCCGGGTCGCACCAGTCCTGCCAGCACTGCGCGGTGCCGAGATAAAGCTTGCTGTTGTATTCGGCGAAGGTGCGGATGCCCCAGTTCATCCAGTTGCCGAAACCGGTGGGCGCGTACGGGCTGCCTGGGCCGACCATGATTTCCCAACTGCCCGGGGCACCGGTCGCGCTGCGCCACGCCTGGCCGCCTTCGCCGTTCTCGATGTTGAAGTTGCCGACGCCCATCCAGAGATAGCCCTGGTAGTTGAAGAAGCGCCAGGCGAAGCGGTTGTCGATGTCGCCGGCGCCGTTGATGGTGATCGGTTGCCACTGGGTGCCGTTGCCGGTGCGCACCAGGGTGAAGCCGTTCAGCGGATCGCCATTGTTCTTGGCGTTGCCGGTGCCGAGGTAGAGCATGTTGTTGTAGACGAACATCGACTGGGTCAGGATGTTGCCCGCGATGCCGAAACCCGACGGTATCGAGGCGTTCGGGCCCACGATCTGCTCGAAGTTGTCGCCATCGCCGCTGCGCCAGACCTGGATCAGCGAGTCCTTGTTCTTGGTGCCGATGTAGAGCTGGCCCTTGAAGACGGCCATGCTGTGCATCGAGAGGTTGGTGCCGTCGCCGAAGCCGTCGGTGTTCACCGGCTCGAACGCCAGGCCATCGGTGCTGCGCCACAACTGGCCGCCGCTTCCCGACGCGTTCTGCAGCCCGATGTAGAGCTTGTCCTGGAAGATGGCCACGCCGCGCACGGACTCGTTGTTCTTGTCCCCGAACCCGCCCGACACGATCTTGCGCCAGCGCACGCCGTCGACGCTGCGCCACAGTTCGGCGCCGTTGGTGTCGTTGGTGCCGCCGGTGTAGAGGAAGCCGCGGAAGACGATCATGCTGCGGAAGCCGGTGTTGCCGGTCCTGCGCATGTTCTGCTGCAGCACCTTCTGCCATTGCGTGCCGTCGTAGGCCCAGATTTCCCCGCCCGTCTTCTGGTTCATCGTGCCGACGTAGAGCCGGCCGTTGAAGACCTGCATGCTCCATGCGTAGAGGTTGAAGCGGTTGCCGAAACCGCCGGTGGCGACCTGGCGGAAGCTCGGCGTGCAGTCCGCGACGGCGGTCTTCGGGGCCATCGCGCCGCCGAGCAGGATGGCGAAGGCGGCGATGGCGACCTGGTACGACTTGAACATGGAACCACCTCTGCGATTGGGAGACGAAAGCCGCATCACTTCTTGCTGCCCAGGTACACCTGGTGCTGGACGATCTCCGTCTCGGAGGGGCGCACCAGCGTATGTGGCTCCAGGTAACTGCGCCCGAGCACGAAGAACGGGGCGCCGGGCCGCAGGCCGACCGGATTGGAGGCCGTCGGCGGCGGGATCGCGGCGCAGTACTGCTTGCCGGCGCAGTCGTAGGAGAACATGTAGGCGTACAGGCCCTTGTACGTGCGCACGCGCGGATCGCGGGGGTTGGTCACGCCCGCGTGATAGAGCGCGCTCTGCGACGTCAGGTCGGCGTCGGTGACGGAAATGATGCTCGCCAGCTTCTTGCTGTCGTAGACGGCGGAATTGATGTAGGCGGCCTTGCCGGCCACTTGGTGGTTCACGCCGACGACGATGATGAAATCCTGCAGGTCCTTGACCCGGATGAAGGTCGATTGGTCGCGGGAGTAGAGCGAGTCGTAGTTGTCCCCCGTGCACTCCGAGATCTCGGAGATGCAATCCCAGCCGACGTGCGAGGTGTAGGTGCTGGTCTGCTGCTTGAACGTGTAGGCGCCGCCATAACGCTTGCCGATGTCCGATACCAGGCGATTCAATGCCGTCTGCAGACTGGCGCTTTCCACGATGCCGGAGATGTCGGAGGGATAGCCGATCACCGGCGCCGGGTTCGGCGGCAGGTGCGTACCCGGGCCCACGCGCACGACGTAGTAGGGATTCTCCTGGACGTAGGCGTCGAACGCCGCCTGGTCGCTCGGGAATGCCGTCCGCATGAGCAGGTTGAAGACATCGGAGGACGTCCCGTGGCCCAGGTGCAGGTTGTAGGCGGGCTGCGAAGGCCTGGCCGGAATCGCCTGCGGAAGCGGCAGGAAATTGATGGCATGCAAGGGAAGACCGCTCTCCAGCAAGTCCGCCTGCACGCTGTCGAAGGTGTTCTGGTCGGCCGTCCAGACCACGGCCGCGTACGCACCGAACGGACTGGCGCCCGGTTCGGGAGAACCCGTGGTGCCCATCCTCTTCAGGTTGAGGGCTTCGCTCATGCTGCCGAAGATCTCGGTGCTGCTGTCCGCCCGCTTGAACAGGTATTGGTTGAACGAGTAGTAGCGCATCTCCGGCGGCGTGCGGAAGATGACGACGACGGCCTCGTCCGCTCCGAGCTGCAGGGTGGCCAGGTTGGGGTTCGCGCCGTACTCGCCGAAATACGGCGATCCGTACGGACTCGCGGGGTTATCGCCGTAGCAGGTGTATCCCGGCGTGGTGAAGCAACCCAGTGCATCGAAGTACGTCCATGAGCCAGCCGTGGCGTTCCATCCGGGTGGCAGGTTGGTGATGAATGCATCGCCGACCGATTCCACGAACGGATCCGCCGCCGCGGGGATCGAAAGCATGGAAAACACGAGGATCAAACCGACCCGGATTAGACGTTTCACTCGATCCCCCTTCCGCTCCCGGCACGTCCACGCGGCGGTCTGCCGATCGCATCGCCGCCGTTCGCATGCCCTTGCTGGTTCAACGATGGAAAGGGCACGAACCGGCCAGAGTTCCATGGCGCCCAAACCGTCCGTCGGAACCATGTCCACGATGCGACTCGGGTCGAGGAAACCCCGGCAGCCCGGGGTCATCCCTCGCGTTCGCGGCGGGCGGCTAGGTGCCCGGCGGTGCGTACAGGCTCGGCATCCGGAAGCTGCGATAGGCGATTTCCGGCGATTGCAGGCGCATGTTGGTCGTTCCGTCCGGCAATACCTCGATCGACTGGCTGAACGGCGCCGGTCCCGGATTGTTGAAGCCGGCCAGGAAATGGTGGTTGCCGTTGCTGAGCAGCTGCGCACTGCCGAGTGCGTTCGAATACACGCCCAGGTCCGAATTGAGGACGAGGGTCGCAACCATGTTGGCCTCGTCGATCTGGTACACCTGCCCGCGGCTGTTTTCGGTGACGCCGGGGTTGTCGGCGACCCGGGTGTTGCCGTTGTCGAACACGGTGAAGGTTCCGTTCGCTTCGAATCCGGCATCGTGCTGGTGGGTGAACCACGGATACGGATCGCTGGAAGCGAGGGCGAAATCGCCGCCCGCGCCCAGGTGCCAGAGCACGTGCCCGTCCCCGGCGCCGTCGCGGTAGTCGACCTTGATGACCCAGTCCTGGTGCCGCACGGAGATGATCAGGTTGTGGTCGGACGTGTACTGGATGGCGTTGGGATGCAACCAGTCGTTGGCGATCGACGCCAGCATGATCGGCGGGCATCCTCCCTGCTGCGGATTCGCGCAGGTTTCGCGGAGGATCGCCGTGCGGTTGACGTCGAGGTGCGCGTAGGAATCCCAGAACCAGGCCACCTGGAAATCCTGGTCCAGGTCGATGACGAGGTCGCCGAGGATGTCCACCGGCCCGGCGGAGCCCTGGGTTCCGGCGGGGAACATCCGCTCCTGGCTGGCGATGACGAGGGTGTGGCCGTTCGCCAGGCGGATCGCATCGTGGTGGAACGTGGTCGTCGTGCAGACCGATCCGCCTACCACGCAGTTCGAGGGAAGCCCCATCGCGGCAAGCTGCTCGCGGACGCGCGAGGCATTGGTCTCGCGCAATGCATTGCCGGCGAAATCGATCTCGCGCAGTACCTGCAGCGAGGTCGTGGAGTCGACGGAATTCTTGCCGTTCGAGAGGACCAGCATGGTGCCCCGGGGCAGGACCCGGACGAGCAGCCCGCCGGCCTGCGAGGGATCGTTGAAAGCGGGGTAGTACCAGATCGGCCGGCCGAAGAGGTCGGTTGCCACCGGATATCCCACCGAGGTCCCGATGCTGAGGGAATCGGTCACCAGCACGTCGTCCACGGCGCTGGTTTGCGCATCGGCTGGTACCGCTTGCGCGATCACCGGCAGGTTCGCCGGCCCGCTGCCGGTCAGGAACGGCAATGCCGGTCCGGTGGTGACGACGCCTGCCGGATTGCGGACCTGGGCCGCCATCGAATAGCGCGTGTTCTGGCGCATGCCGGCGACGTAGATGTTGCTGCTCGAGGCCGGATCGCAGGCGCGCCAGTCGGTGTTGACGGAGGTGGCGCTGCGGGCATCGAAACGCACCCGGATCCGGCTGCCGGTCGCGCAAGCCGGCGCGCTGAACAAGGCCACCAGCGGATTGGCGGTCGCGCTCACCACCGGCTGGCTGCCGGCAACGCGCGAGTCGAAGCGGAACAGCAGGTTTTTCTTCGCCGTCTGCTGGGTGGCGTTGTTGCGCACCGTCACCTGCACAAGGTAAAGCCCGTCGCTGACGATGCCCGCCCAGTTGAAATTGCCGTCCTGGCTGTAGTCGCGGACGATGCGGAACGCGCCGCGATAGGCGACCGAGTAGCGGTAGGTCAGCATCCCGGGGTCCGAATCCGATCCGGTGGCCACCAGGTTGACCGCCGTCCCGGTCGATTGCGGCGATGGCAGCGACGGCGTCAACTGCACCTGCGGCGTCGCGAGTGCCTGAAGAGGAAGAATGCATGCCGCGGAAAAACACGCGGCGACCAGGAAATCCTTGCGCATGTTCGTGTCCCCTCGAGACCCGGGAACCACCCCGGGTTCTATGGAGGACGAGATCGGCCCCTGCGACCGGCCACGCGCGATTTTGCTGCACTGCGGCGGGCGCCCGGCCCCGCCGGGTGGTTCACGGACGGAGTCCTTTTCCCGGGCCTGACAGCGTCGGATCCCCGCGAGTCGGTCAGTTCGACCCCGCGACCGGCAAGGGCGCGCTGCCGAAACCCCCGTCCGCCTGCGCCGCCAGCCACGCGAACACCGCATAGGCGGCGACGTTCTGCGCGAGATCCTGCGGGTCGATCTTGTCCAGCGTGTCCTCGGCGCTGTGGTGGACGTCGAAGTAATACGTGCCGTCGTGGCTGAGCGAAGCCCAGGTCGCGCCGAGTGCGGAAATCGGGCCGACGTCGGATTCCGGCCCGCCTTCGCCATCGATCACCTCGATGCCCAGCGGCTTCAGCGCCTGCGCGATCTGCGCGATCGCAGGTTTCGCCGAATCGGGCGCATTGCTGTTGAAGCTGTAGATGCGGCCGGCGCCGAAATCGCTTTCCGACACGATCTGGTGCTTCGCGACCTCGTTCGCATGCGCGGCGGCGTAGGCCTTGCCACCGAGCATGCCGGCTTCCTCGTTGGCGAAGGCGATCACGCGGATCGTGCGCTGCGGATGCAGCGGCTTGAGCAGCGCGCCCGCGGCCATGGAGATGCCGATGCCGGCCGCGTCGTCGATGGCGCCGGTGCCCGGATCCCAGGAATCGAGGTGGCCGCCCATCACCACCACCTCGTCCTTGCGCGGGCCGCGTCCGCTGATTTCGCCGATCACGTTCTGCGAGGTGTAGTCGCCTTCGGTGCCGCAGTCGAGCGCGAGGCGAACGCGCGTGCGCGGATCGAGCGCGAGCAGGCGCGCGAGTTGCGCGGCATCGATGGTGGAGAGCGCGGCGGAGGGAATCGGCGTCAGGCCTTCCTCGAAACGGGTCATCCCGGTATGCGGCGCACGCGAGGTATCGGTGCCGGCCGAGCGCATCAGGAAACCGATCGCGCCCTTGCGGATCGCCGCCGACGGGCCACTGCCGCGGATGCCGCCGCCGTTGCCGTAATCGTGGCCGTCTCGATAGCGCTGCATCTGGTAATCGACGAAGGCGATCTTGCCGGCGAGCGAACCCTCGGGCGCGGCATTCAACGCGGCGAGGTCCGGGAAGCGCACGACGATGCCTTCGACCGTGCCGCCGGGGCTGCCGCCGAGCGCGCTGACCACCAGCGGTTGCGCGTGCGCGCCGAGCACGTCGGCATGTTCACTGCGGCGCACCCAGTTCGGGAAGGTCACTGGCTCGGTCCAGACCTTGTCGTAGCCCAGCGCCTTGAACTTCGCCTTCGCCCATTCCACCGCGCGCGCATCGGCCTCGCTGCCGGCCAGGCGCGGCCCGATTTCCGTCGTCAGCGATTCGACCACGTTCCAGCCGGTGCGGTCGGCGAGCGCGCGTTCGCGCAGCGACGGCACCTGGTCCAGCGCGGATTGCGGAATGGTGGTCGTCGCCGCTTCGCTGGCGAACGCGGGGATGGCGATGGCGAGCGCGAGCAGCAACGGGGCGATGCGCATGTAGTGTTCCCGAAAACGACGAAGCCGCCAGACTAACCGCTGGCGGCTTCGCTGCGATGTGACGGAAGTCGGTTCCGCCGCTTCAGGCGATCACTTCTTCAGCGCATCGCGGATCTCGCGCAACAGCAGCACGTCTTCCGGCGGCGGCGCATCCGCGGCTGGCGCGCGCATGCGGTTGTAGGCCTTGATCACCAGGAAGATCACGAACGCGATGATGAGGAAGTTGACGATCTGCTGCAGGAAATCGCCGTACTTGATCGCGACCTCGGCCGCGGTTTCCTTGCCGGCGGCGTCGAGTTGCGCCGGACTGAGCACGTACTTCCAGTCGCTGACGTTCACGCCGCCGGTGATGACGCCGACGATCGGCATGATGATGCCGTCGACCAGCGACGAGACGATCTTTCCGAACGCGGCGCCGATGACCACGCCGACCGCGAGGTCGAGCACGTTGCCCTTGGCGATGAACTCCTTGAACTCGCTGACCATGCCCATGGATGCACTCCTGCATTGGTGGTGGAACGGGCCAGCGCTCCCCGCGGCGCCGGCGACACTTACGCGGTCGCGGGATGGGCCACGACCTCGCCTTCGAACCCGGCGATGCTACCGAGGCGTGCGTGAAAACGGTCTTCAGGCCGCAGCGGCGCGACGCCCGCCGGCGTGCCCATGAACACCAGGTCGCCGGCGCGCAGCGCGTAGAGTTTGGACAGCTCGTGCAGGGTCTCGGCGATGTTCCAGATCAGGTCGCGCAACTGGCCGTGCTGGCGCAGCGTTCCGTTCACTTCCAGCGCGATGTCGAGCGCGTCGATGCCGCCGGCTTCGGCCAGCGGCACCAGCGCGGAGACGGGCGCGGCTTGGTCGAAGGCCTTGCCCGTGTCCCAGGGCAGGCCCTTGGCCTTGGCCGCGGATTGCAGGTCGCGACGGGTGAGGTCGAGGCCGACGCCGACGCCGAACACCAGCGCCATCGCGTCGCCCACATCGAGCACGCCGGGCTTCGCATCGCGGCCGAGCGCCACCACCAGTTCGACTTCGTGCTGCAGGTCGTCGGTGCCGGGCGGATAGGGCACGATGCCATCGACGACGATGGCATCCGCGGGCTTGAGGAAGAACACCGGCGTGCCGCGATCCGCCTTCGATGCCGGCGCGGTCGCGCCCATTTCACGCGCATGCTCGGCGAAGTTGCGGCCGATGCAATAGATGCGATGGACGGGGAACGTTCCGCCACCACGCACCGGCACGCGCGGGACGGGTAGTGCGGGAACGACGTCGGCGTTCAACGCGCGGGCAGGGCCGGTTTCGACACCACGCGGAAATTGCCCGGCAGCGCATCGTCCTGGCGCGCCGGCTGCTTGCGGCGCAGCGTCCACAGCCGCAGCAGTGCGCCGGCACCGAGCATGGCCGCGCCGACGAATACGCCGAAGGCGATCAAGACCAGCAGCAGGGCAAGGCCGAGCACGCCGAACAGCACGCGCAGCAGCCGATGGCGTGGCTTGCGAGGAGCGGCGACACGGAAGAAGGCATGACGGAATCGCATCGGCGGCGTGACACAATCGTGGCGCGGGGAAGGCGAGTATCCCGATTGGCCCCGCGCCGGTTGCAAGGATTTCGTTAAGCGATGACCCAGGGCATGACCACCCGCACGCCGCTGGCCGCCTTCGACGCGATCGAGGACGGCGGCCTCGTCGAAGTCGAGGGCACGGTCGACGGCGATGCCGAATCGCTGATCCTGCATCGCGACGGCGAACGCGTGCGCGCCTGGTTCAACGTCTGTCCGCACGCCGGGCGCCGCCTCGACTGGGCGCCGGGGCGTTTCCTAAAGTCCAACGACGGATTGCTCGTCTGCGCCGCGCATGGCGCCAGCTTCGAACTTGGCGGCGGCGCATGCGTCGCCGGGCCGTGCCGCGGCGAATCGTTGCGCATGGTCGCGGTGGAAGTGCGCGACGGCGGCGTGTATCTCGCCGATGTGTAGGAGCGGACCTGGTCACGACCGGCGCACCGCTCCCGTAGAGCCGAGCTTGCTTGGCTCGATGTATCCGAAGTCGGGCATGCCCGCTTCCGCGAATCAATACAACAGGTTCACCGCGAGCACCGTCACCACGATATAGGCCAGCACCAGCGGCAGGCCGACGCGCAGCAGCTTGCTGGTGGTGTAACCCGCCGGTCCGCTGACCATCGCGATCACCGGGTTGGATTGGGTCACGATGTTGTTCGAACCCGAGAGCGCGGCGACCAGCGCGAACGCGGTCGGGTCGCCGCCGCCGGCGATGCCGAGGTTGATCGCCAGCGGCACCATCACGATCGTCGAGCCGACGTTGCCGATCATCGCCGCGAACACGCTGGTGATCACCGCGATCGCCGCTTCCAGCACCCACGGCGGCAGGTTGTCCGGCAGTTTGTCGAGCATGCCGCCGGCAACCCATGCCGCGGCGCCGGTCGAATCCACCGCCCAGCCCAGCGGGATCAGGCAGGCCATCAGGAACACCGTGCGCCAGCTGATCGCGGCATAGGCTTCGTCGATCTTCAGCACGCCGCTGACCAGCATGCCGGCGACGCCGGTCATCAGCGCGATCGAGATCGGGATGCGCGAACTGAGCGCGACCAGGATCGTGATCGCGAAGATGATCATCGCCACCCGGAACTTGTGCGGGCGCTGCTCGGCCTTGGGGTAGTCGGTGACCACGACGAAGTCGCGGCTGCGCGCAGCCTGGGCGAGGTCGGTCCAGATGCTGTGCAGCACCAGCATGTCGCCGGCGCGCAGCTTGACGTTGCGCACGTCCTCGGCGATCACCTCCTTGTCGCGGTTGATCGCGAGCAGGCTCAGGCGCTGCTGGCGGCGCAACTGCAGCTCGCCAGCGGTCTTGCCGATGTAGCGCGAATTTGGCGGCACCACCGCCTCGGAGATGCCCGCGCGGCTGGGATTGAACAGGTCGCCGAATTCGCGCAACCGCGCGCTCATGCGCAGGAAGTTGTTCTGGGCGAAATCCGCGACTTCCTGCTTCAGGCCCATCACGCCGAGCACGCTGCCGACCCAGATGCGCGCATCCGCCGGCGGCGCCAGCCGCGAGTCGTCACCCCCGGTCTTGAGCGCCAGCAGCAATGGTGCGCCATGCATCGCCTCGGCTTCGCCCAGCGACATGCCCACCAGCGGGCTCTCGGCGCCGACGGTGAGTTCGTACACGTCGCCCTCGATGCCGTAGGACTTCGCGAAATAACTTTGCGTGCGTGCCGGCGTGACCGCGGATTTTTCCTCGCCGTTGCCGAGCAGGCGGTCGCCGAAGAAGTGGAAATACGCCAGGCACAGCGCCAGCAGGGCGAGGCCCGCCGGCAGCGGCGCGAACATCTTCAGCGGATGCAGCACTGCGGTGCCAGAGGGCAGGTTGCTGTTCGACGACACCAGCAGGTCGTTGAGCAGGATCAGCGGCGAACTGCCGACCATGGTCAGGCTGCTGCCCATGATGATCGCCGCCGCGATCGGCAGCAGGAAACGCGACAGCGGCGTGCCGGTGCGCGAAGACAGCCGCGACGCAACCGGAAGATACAGCGCCATCACCGCGGGGCTCTGCATCAGCGGCGAATTCAATCCGGCAATCGTGGTGGTGAGCAGCAGCAGGCGCTTTTCCATGCCGCGCGCGCGGCGCAGCAACCAGCCGGCGAGGCGGTTGAGCGCGCCGGTGCGATCCAGTCCCGCGCCGAGGATCATGGTCGCGATGACGCAGATCACCGCGTTCGAGGAGAAGCCGTTGAACAGGTCCTCGGGTGCGACCAGGCCGGTGAGCCCGAGCAGCACCAGCACCACCAGCGCGACCAGGTCGGCGCGCAGGCGTTCGAACATGAACAGCACCATGGTCAGCAGCACCAGCCCGAGCACGAGCTTCATGTCGGTGGTGAGCGTCAGCGTGCTGTCCATCAGGGGCTGGGGGCCTCAGCGAGTCTCGCGTGTACGCCCCCTCCCCCGCATGCGGGGGAGGGCTGGGGTGGGGGAAGTCGAAGCGTGTGCTGCCGCGCCTGCGAACTTGCAGCGAGTTTAGCTTTACCCGTCATCATGGGACGAGGGTACTGCCGATGTTGCGGGCTTGCCCCCATCCCGACCTTCCCCCGCAGGCGGGGGAAGGGGTGCGCGGTCGTAGAGAAGATCCCAGACGCCGTGGCCGAGGCGCTGCCCGCGCGATTCGAAATGGGTCTGTGGACGCCAGTCGGGGCGCGGCACGTGGCCGCGCGGCCCGGCGCGATTGGCGAGGCCCGGCGTGGCATCGAGCACGTCCCACATCTGCTCCGCATAGTCCTGCCAATCGGTGGCGAGGTGCAAGCGGCCGCCGTGCGCGAGCTTGCGCACCAGCAGCGCCGCGAATTCCGGATTCACCAGCCGCCGCTTGTGGTGGCGCTTCTTGTGCCAGGGATCGGGGAAGTAGATCCGCGCTTCGTCCAGCGATGCGTCGGCGATCTCGTGTTCCAGCACCTCCACCGCATCGTGGTGGTAGAGGCGCACGTTGCGTGCATCGTCCGTGGCCAGCGCGTTCAGCAGTCGGCCGACGCCGGGCGCGTGCACCTCGATGCCGATGTGGTCGCGTTGCGGATCACGTTGCGCGGAGTAGCGCAACGCCTCGCCGTTGCCGAAGCCGATTTCGAGGATGCGCTTCGCCTTGCGCCCGAACAGCGCGTCGAAATCGTGAAGCCCGCCGGTGTAGTCGATGCCGAAGTGGGGCCACAGCTGGTCGAACGCGCGCTGTTGCGCCTCGGTGAAGCGACCCTGCCGCAGCACGAAGCTGCGCACCTTGCGCTGGCCTTCGGTGACGGTGAAGGGTTTGGGCGGGGTTTTCGCGCCTGGGCTGGAGAAGGGGTCGGTCATTGTTGCGAACGGTTGAACTTCCTCTCCCCACGGGAGAGGGCAGGGGTGAGGGGAACCGAGGCCGATGAAAATGAACTTGTTTCCTCGTATCCCGAGTACAGGTTCGCGCTTGCGGGAATGACGTGACAGTGCTGCATCCGTTGCTCCGTTCGCCCCTCATCCGCCCTTCGGGCACCTTCTCCCGGCGGGAGAAGGGAAAGCCGATTCACCCGATCAAGCCATCGATGGGCGATGACGCGGACGCGAAGCGCTTGCGCGGGATGCGTCCGGCGCGGAACGCTTCGCGCCCGGCTTCGACGGCTTTCTTCATCGCGCTCGCCATCAGTGCCGGATTTCGCGCACCGGCAATGGCGGTGTTCATCAGCACGCCATCGCAGCCGAGTTCCATCGCGATCGCGGCGTCCGACGCGGTGCCGACGCCCGCATCGACGATGATCGGCACCTTCGCGTTCTCGACGATCTCGATCAGGTTGTACTTGTTCTGCACGCCCAGGCCCGAGCCGATTGGCGCGGCCAGCGGCATCACCGCCACGCAGCCGATTTCCTCCAGGCGCTTGCACAGGATCGGGTCGTCGCTGGTGTAGACCATCACCTCGAAGCCGTCCTTCACCAGCGTCTCCGCCGCGGCGAGCGTGGCGACGACATCCGGATACAGGGTCTTCTGGTCGCCGAGCACCTCAAGCTTCACCAGCGTGTGGCCGTCGAGCAGTTCGCGCGCGAGGCGGCAGGTGCGCACCGCGTCGTCGGCGGTATAGCAGCCGGCGGTGTTGGGCAGGATGGTGAACCGGTCCGGCGGCAGCACGTCGAGCAAATTCGGCTCGCCGGGATTCTGCCCGATGTTCGTGCGGCGGATCGCGACGGTGACGATTTCGGCGCCGGCGGCCTCGGTGGCGCGGCGGGTTTCGTCCAGGTCCTTGAACTTGCCGGTGCCGGTGAGCAGGCGCGAACGGTAGGCCTTCCCGGCGATGACGAGCGGGTCAACAATGGCGTCGATCATGCGCGCATGTTAACGCGGCCGACCCGATGGCCGGCCGTTGGCCGGAATGGGGAACGCGCTGCGTTGTGCCGAGGGAGTGGGATCGTTCGCGGTCGTGAACCCCCGAACGCCATCGCAACGACCCGCTCGCGTGCGGAGCGATTCGCGCGCCAGCCAAACGCACACCCGGCGCAAGCCGGGGCCGCAAAGCCACGGATCCCGGCCATTCCCGTGTGGCCGGCGATTGCCGGGTTGCCTGCCGCGCGAATCGCACCGTGCGTTCCGGGGAAGCGGTTCCGCCGTGGGCGGTCGCGTGGGGGTTGCGCGTCGATGCTTACCCGCCGCCGAGGGCGTGCACGATTTCGACCCGGTCGGCCGGAAACAGGACATGGTCGGCGCGCCGACCGCGCGGCACGATCTCGCCGTTGACCTCGATCGCGACCCGGCGTTCGGCCAGTCCCTGCTCGTGCAGCAGGTCGTCGAGGGTGGCGCCCTCGCGGGTCCGGCAAGGCCGGCCGTTCAACTGGATTTCCATGCCGGACAGTGTCGCGCGTGGTGCTGCGCCGCGGCAATCGTGCATCGCTTGTGGGCATGACGGCTTCGTGAAACCATCGCGCCATGCGGGGGCGTATCGCTCCCGGAACCATCCCTGGGAGGGGAAATGAGCAAGCGATTCCGCCCCATGCGCAGCTTGCTGGCCGCTGCGCTCGCACTGTCCGCCGCCGCCCCGGCGTTCGCCGGCGACAAGGTGTTCAGCAATACCTACTTCTTCGGCGACAGCCTGACCGACTCCGGTTTCTACGAGCCGTTCCTGGTGTCGGTCTACGGCCCGAACGCGGCGTTGGCGGACAAGTTCACCACCAATCCGGGCCTGGTCTGGTCCGAATTCGTCGCCGACTATTTCGGCAGCAATGGCGCGCCGGCCTGGCAGCTGGCGCTGGTCAACGGGGTGCCGACGCTGGTGCCCGCGAACGGCAACAACTATGCCGCCGGTGGCGCGACCATCGTGCCGGGGCCGGGCTACCCACCGACCCCGCCGACCCAGTTCGCGCCGTCGCTGACGGACCAGCTCAATGCCTATCTCGCGGCCAACGGTGGCGCTGCGGATCCCGACGCGCTGTACACGATGTGGGGCGGCGCCAACGACCTGTTCTTCAACCTCGGCGGAGCGACCACGCAGGAACAGTTCCTGAGCGCGGCCACGGCACAGGCGCAACTGGTGGGAACGCTCGAAGCCGCGGGCGCACGCTACGTGATGGTGCCGACCATGCCCGACGTCGCCATCACCCCGTTCGGGTTGTCGCAGAGTCCCGAGAATCAGATCGGCATCAACCAGCTGGTGCAGGGCTACAACGCCACCCTGTTCGGTAGCCTGCAGGCCGCCGGGCTGCGGGTGATCCCGCTCGACACCTACGATTTCCTGCACGAAGTCGTTGCCAATCCCTCGGCCTATGGCCTGGTCAACGTCACCATGCCCGCCTGCGGTGCGGCCGCGTCCCTGGGTTGCGTGCCGACCGATCCGACCGCGGCGATGACCTGGGTCTACGCCGATGGTGTGCATCCGACCACCGGCGCGCACCAGATGCTCGCCGAGTACGCGATCTCGATGGTCGAAGGCCCGCGCCAGGTCGCGGTGCTGCCGGCGTCGGCCGATGCCGTGGGCCGCGCCCGCGCGGAAACCGTTTTCGGCCACGCCACCGGCGTGCAGGGTGAAGGCATGCGCTGGTGGGGCAATGCGCGCGGCGACTTCCAGCATTCGAGCAGCGAGCAGAACGCCTACGGCGGTTCCGGCCCGGCGATCACCGGTGGCGTCGACTGGCGCAGCGGCGCATTGGCTTACGGCGTGTTCGGTGGCATCGGCCGGCAAAGCATCGACTGGGGCCGCGGCGCCGGTGATTTCACGCAGACCGACACCACGCTCGGCGGCTTCATCGGCTGGACCAGCGGGCATGGCTGGGTGACCGGCCAGTTGAGCTACACCAACCTCGGGTTCGATACGCATCGCGATATCCAGATCGGGACCGCGACGCGCACCCACGACGGTTCGCCGGGCGGCAGCAACATCACCGCCGGCATGCAGGCCGGCTGGACCTTTGGCGATGGCGCGTTCCGCAACGGGCCGGTGCTCGGCCTGCTGTCGCAGACGATCAAGGTGGATGGCTTCAACGAAAGCGAGCCGACCCTGTCCACCTCGTTGTCCTATCCCGAGCAGAAGTTCGATTCGCTGATCGGCAGCGTCGGCTGGCAGGCGAGCTACGCGATCAACGAGCGCGTGCAGCCGTATGCGCGCGTGGCCTGGAACCGCCAGTTCGAGGACGCGCCGGCGGAAGCCTTCGCGCAGTCGCAGACGCTGGGCATGGCTGGCGAATACGCGGTGCCGGGCCTGTCCCAGGACAAGGATTACGCGACGCTGCTGGCCGGCGCGCGCATCCATGTCGCGGGCTTCGACGCCGACTTCGGCGTGAGCGGCACGATCAGCCAGGACAGCGCGGACAACGCCACTGCGTTCGTCACCATCGGCCGCGGGTTCTGAGTCGAGGCAGTCGCGGCGCGGCGTGGGGATGGTCCACGCCGCGTTGCCAGCGTCATGCGGCGGTCCTAGACTGGCGCTACGCGCGGGTGTAGTTCAATGGTAGAACTGCAGCTTCCCAAGCTGCTAGCGTGGGTTCGATTCCCATCACCCGCTCCAACATCGCATGCGGCGGATCCCACGGATCCGCCGTCTTGCGTTTTCGGGAACGGAGGCGCCGCATGATCGAACTGGGTTGGCGCGAGTGGGCGGTATTGCCGGAGCTCGGCCTGCCGCGGATGCGGGCCAAGATCGATACCGGCGCGCGCACCTCCGCCTTGCACGTCGATGCGTCGTGGCGGTTCGTCGAGGGCGGCGCGCCCTGGGTCGGTTTCCGCGTGCGCTGCGGTCGCCGGCGCGAACGCACGGTCGAGGCGGCGGCGCCGCTGGCCGACGAACGCGAAGTCGTGGATTCCGGCGGGCATCGCGCCTGCCGCCCGTTCCTGCGCAGCACGCTGTGGCTGGCCGGGCAGGAACGCGCGGTTGAAATCAACCTGACCGATCGCGGGAGCATGCTGTTCCCCTTGCTGGTCGGGCGCAGCGCGTTGGGCGGTGCGTTCACGGTCGATCCGGCACGCTCCTTCCTCCACCCGAGGCCGGCCCGCGCATGAAACTCGCCATCCTTTCGCGCAACGCCAAGCTGTACTCGACCCGGCGCCTGGTCGAGGCTGCGCGCATGCTCGGCCACAGCGTGCGCGTGCTCGATCCGCTGCGCTGCTATATCCGCATCAGCAGCGAAGGCTTCGACATGCATTACAAGGGCCGGCCGATCGCCGGCTACGGCGCGGTGATCCCGCGCATCGGCGCGTCGATCACCCGCTACGGCACCGCGGTCCTGCGCCAGTTCGAGCTGATGGGCAGCTACACACCGAACCCGTCCGACGCGATCGCGCGCGCACGCGACAAGCTGCGCTGCCACCAGTTGCTCGCGGCGCAGGGCATCGGCCTGCCGGTGACGGTGTTCGGCGACAATCCCGACGATACCGCCGACCTGCTGTCGATGCTCGGGCCGCCGCCGCACGTCATCAAGCTCAACGAAGGCACCCAGGGCACGGGCGTGATGCTGGCGGAAAAGCTGTCGTCCTCGCGCAGCGTGGTCGAGGCGCTGCGCGGCCTGTACGCGAATTTCCTCGTGCAGGAATTCGTCGAAGAGGCGCATGGCGCCGACCTGCGCTGTTTCGTGGTCGGCGGCAAGGTGGTCGCGGCGATGCGCCGGCAGGCGCCGAAGGGCGACTTTCGTTCCAACCTGCATCGTGGCGGCACCGCCAAGGCAGTCGTGCCCTCGCGCATCGAGCAGGAAGTGGCGGTGCGCGCGGCCGGGGTGATCGGCCTCGGCGTGGCCGGCGTGGACCTGATCCGCTCGCAGCGCGGGCCGCTGGTGCTGGAAATCAACTCCTCGCCCGGGCTCGAAGGCATCGAGGCGGCGACCGGTGTCGATATCGCCCGCGCGATCATCGAGCACGCGGCCGCTTCCAGCCCGCGCCCTGCGTCGCGTCGGCGCCGACGCCACGCCGCCTGAACCCCGCGCAACGCCGACCACGGCGCTTGTGCCAGAATCGAGGCTGCCGCCATGCGGGAACCGCGGGCGGAGCCGAAGGTCTGACCATTCAATGACCCATTCGACATCGACCCTGCGTTGGTCCCGGTATCGAACAATCTGGAGCTGCCGAAGATGAACACACTGCGTGCATTGGTGATGGCAGGCGCGTTGCTTGCAGCGATGGCTGCACAGGCGGGCAAAGGCAACGATCAAGTCACCGCGACCGACAACGCCGGCTTCCAGGCGCAGAGCAAGGTGATCAAGCAGGAACTGGCCGACGGCAAGACCTACAGCGAGCTCGATCAAAAGCAGCGCGATGATGTGCTTGCCGCCATGGATCGGATGGGTGCCGCCTTGGCGGAGAAGGGCAGCGTGGAATCGATGCCCGAAGAAATGAAGCTGCGGTTGTTCAACGACCAGGAGCTGGTCAATGCCATCCTGACAAAGGGGCGAGAGGACAGTCGCCTGTTGTGTACGCGCGAGACGCCGGTTGGTTCGCATCGTCCGACGACTCATTGCCAGACCGTGGCCGAGCGGCGGCGTATCCAGGACCGCACGCAAGACACAATGCGCAAGGAATTCCAGGGCCAGGCCCTCAAGTCGAACTGACCACATGCGCATTCTCGTCATCGAAGACAACCAGGACATCGCCGCCAACCTCGGCGATTACCTCGAGGAACGCGGGCATACCGTGGACTTCGCCGCGGACGGCGTGACCGGCCTGCACCTCGCCGTGGTGAACGACTTCGACGCGATCGTGCTCGACCTCAACCTGCCAGGCATGGACGGGCTCGAGGTCTGCCGCAAGCTGCGCAACGACGCGCGCAAGCAGACGCCGGTGCTGATGCTGACCGCGCGCGACACGCTGGAGAACAAGCTCGCCGGCTTCGATTCCGGCGCCGACGACTACCTGATCAAGCCGTTCGCGCTGCAGGAAGTCGAGGTGCGGCTCAATGCGCTGTCGCGCCGCGGCAAGGGCCCGCTGACGCGCGTGCTCGATGTCGCCGACCTCGAATACAACCTCGACACGCTCGAGGTGCGGCGGCAGGGCAAGCTGCTGCAACTCAACCCGACCGCGCTGAAGATCCTGCAGGCGCTGATGGAAGCCGCGCCCGCGGTGGTGACGCGGCAGGACCTCGAGACCCGGGTGTGGGGCGAGGAGCTGCCCGATTCGGATTCGCTGCGCGTGCACATCCACGGACTGCGCGCGGTGGTGGACAAGCCGTTCGAGGTGCCGCTGATCCAGACCCGGCACGGCATCGGCTACCGGATCGCCGCGCCCGATGCCAGCGCCTGACAGCGCGACGTCGCGCCGCAAGCTGCGCTACCGCCGGCGGCTTCGCACCCGGATCATCCTTTCGTTCCTCGTGTTCGGAGTGTTCCTCTCGGCATTCATCGCCGCGGCGACGTTCATCGTCCAGAACAACGTGGAAAGCAGGGTCATCTCGGATGCCCTGACGCGCAACAACAACCTCTTCGCCGACGGTTTCTACCGGGATCCGAACGCGATCGGCATTCCGTTCGAGAAGATCCAGGGGAAGATGTTCAGCACCGAGCGGCTGGATCGCGTCCCGTCGGAATGGCGCGACTTGACCGACGGCGTGCACGAGTTGTCGGCGCTTTCCCCGGATGGGAGCAAGCGGGTCTACAAGCTCGCGGTCAGGAAAGACGCGAAGTACTGGTTCTTCCTGGCATACGACATCGCCGAGGAACGCGAGAGCCAGACGAGGCTGGAATATGCGTTGATCTTCCTCGTCGGAATCCTGTCGGCCGTGTCGTTGTTCATCGGCTGGTGGTCCGCGTCGCGGGTGATGAGCCCGGTGTCGGAGCTGGCGCAACGCCTGCGCGATTCCGGCCGCAATTCGCAGCCGGAGGCGCTGGCCGCGCACTTCCCCGACGACGAGGTCGGTGAACTGGCGAAGGCGCTGGACGACTATTCGTCGCGCCTGACCGAAGTGGTGCAGCGCGACCGCGAGTTCAACGCCGACGTCAGCCACGAGTTGCGCACGCCACTGGCGGTGATCAAGGGCGCGGTGGAACTGTCGCTGTCGCGGCCCGACCTCGACGACAAGACCCGCAGCCGGCTGCAGCGCATCCAGCGCGCCGAGCAGCAATGCACCGACCTGATCAGCGCGTTGTTGCTGCTTTCGCGCAACGAGCGCGGCTCCGGCAACACCAATGTGGGCAAGGTCGCGGAACAATTGCTCGATGCGCACCGCGCGCAACTCGGCGGCAAGCCGCTGGAACTGCGCCTGGAGGGCGGCATCGAACAACGCGTCGATGCGCCCGAGTCGGCGATCAACGTCGCGCTCGGCAACCTGATCGGCAATGCGGTCAAGTACACGCCGTCGGGTCAAGTCGTGGTGCGGCTGCTGCCGGGCGCGGTGGAAGTGGTGGACAGCGGCCCCGGGCTCAGCGCCGAGGACGCGGCACGGCTGTTCGAACGCGGTTACCGCGGCACCCACGCCGAGCATTCGCAGGGCGGCGGCATCGGCCTGTCGATCGTGCGCCGCCTGTGCGAACTCTACGGCTGGAGCGTGCAGGTGCGGCCGGGCGAATCGCGCGGCGTGGTGGCGACGCTGCGGTTTTCGCCAATGACATAGGGCGGCTCCGGGCGCTGCGGCATAATGCGCAGTCAGGATTTCCCGAGGATTGCCGCATGAATGCTCCTGCCGCCCCGCTGGCCTGGCGCGTCGCGCCCTCCGACCATGCCCGCAGCGCCGAGCAGCGCGCGGCGATCCTTGCCGGCGAACTCGGCTTCGGCAACGTCTTCACCGACCACATGGTCGCCATCGAATGGGACAAGGCACGCGGCTGGCACGATGCGCAGGTGCGCGCCTACGGCCCGTTGGCGCTGGATCCGGCCGCGGCGGTGCTGCATTACGGCCAGGAAATCTTCGAAGGCATCAAGGGGTATCGCCACGGCGACGGTTCCATCTGGACCTTCCGTCCGCATGCCAACGGCGAACGCATGCAACGCTCCGCCGCGCGGCTGGCCTTGCCGCAGTTGCCGGTGGACGAATTCGTCGAATCGCTGCGACAGCTGATCGCCATCGACCACGACTGGGTGCCGTCGGCGCCGGAAACCAGCCTGTATTTCAGGCCGTTCATGATCGCCACCGAGGCCTTCCTCGGCGTGCGCGCGGCGAATGCGGTTTCCTACCTCGTCATCGCCAGTCCGGCCGGCGCCTATTTTTCGAAAGGCGTCGCGCCGGTCTCGATCTGGCTGTCGCAGGACTATGCGCGCGCGGCCAGGGGCGGCACCGGCGCGGCCAAGTGCGGCGGCAACTACGCCGCCTCGCTGCTGCCGCAGATGGAAGCCCGCGAGCACGGCTGCTCGCAGGTGCTGTTCCTCGATCCGGTCGAAGGCAAATTCCTGGAGGAACTCGGCGGCATGAACGTCTTCCTCGTCTACCGCGACGGTCGTCTCGTCACGCCGGAGTTGTCGGGCAGCATCCTCGAAGGCGTTACCCGTTCCAGCATCCTGCAACTGGCGCGCGACCGCGGCATGCGGGTGGAAGAGCGCAAGGTGTCCATCGACGAATGGAAGGACGGGGTCGCCTCGGGCGACATCGCCGAAGTGTTCGCATGCGGCACCGCCGCGGTGGTCACGCCGATCGGCGAGTTGAAGGGCAAGGGCTTCTCGGTCGGCGACATCAATGCGCCGATCGGCGAGGTCACCATGGCGATCCGCAAGGAACTGACCGACATCCAGTACGGCCGTGTTGCCGACCGCCACGGCTGGCTGGTCAGGCTGCGCTGACGGCTACAACCGCACCCACCAGCAATCCATGTATCGACGCAGGCCGAGCACCGTGCGTGCAGGCGCGGCGGACTTGCCGATGGTCTGTTCGAGGCGCAAGCCCACCGGCGCGCGGCGCACCGTGTCCTGCGGGTAGTACTCGCCGTCGACCAGGGTGCCGTCCGCGTCGGGAGCGCGCGGCATCACCGGCATCACGTCGACCAGCGGCCGCTGCGCGATTGCGTCGAGCCTGTCCATGACGTCGTTGGCGCGGGTGGACGACATGCCGGCCCAGTCGTACACGCCGGCCAGGCGGTTGACGTCGCGGCTGTCGATCGCCGAGGTGAGTTCGTAGACCAGGTCCTGCAGGGTGCGCGAGCAACTGCTGCGGTACAGCCGCGATGCGCCGGCCGGACCGGGTTGCGTTTGCGGCAGGCGATCGATCGCGCCGATGTCGCCGCAGCGCTTGTCGGTGTACACGCTTCCGCCATCTGGTGTAGTGCAACGATGCACTTCGGCATGCGCGGTCGTGGCCGGAATAGCGCCCGCCAACGCGACCGCGCAGCCGGGGAGCAGCAGGCCGGTGAGGAACGTGGCGCGGAGCGAACGCATCGGGCCAGACTAGCCCGGCGCGGGGCGCGACGGAAGCATTGTCGCTACGCGGCGTCCGCGCCGAGGCGGCGCAACACCGCCAGCGTCGGCTTCGACAGGTTGAGCGTGTAGAAATGCAGGCCCGGCGCGCCGCCGGCGACCAGGCGTTCGCACATTCGCGCGATGAAGTCCGAAGCAAATTCGCGGATCGCATCGCCATCGTCGCCGTAGGCCCGCATGCGCTGGCCGATCCAGCGCGGGATCTCGGCGCCGCAGGCTTCGGAGAACCGGCGCAGCTGGCTGAAGTTCGAGATCGGCATGATGCCCGGCACGATCGGCACTTCGATGCCCAGCGCGCGTGCATCATCGACGAAGCGGAAATAAGCGTCGGTGTTGTAGAAGTACTGGGTGATCGCGCCATCGGCGCCGGCATCGACCTTGGTCTTGAAGTTGCGCAGGTCGGCAAGTGCGTCGCCGGCCTGCGGGTGCGTTTCCGGGTAGGCCGCGACCTCGATGTGGAAATGATTACCGTGCTCGGCGCGGATCAGTTCCACCAGCTCGCTGGCATAGCGCAGGTCGCCGCTGCGCACCATGCCCGAGGGCGTGTCGCCGCGCAGCGCGACCACGCGGTCGCAACCGAGCGCGCGGTACAGCTTGAGCAGCGCGCGGATTTCCTCGCGGTTGCCGCCGACGCAGGTGATGTGCGGCACGCCGGCGACGCGGTGTTCGCTGCGCAGGCGCTGCACCGTCTCGGGCGTGTGGCTGAGCGTCGAGCCACCGGCGCCGAAGGTCACCGACATGAACTGCGGTGCATGCGCCTTGAGCTTGCCGACCGTGCGATCGAGCTGCTCGCGCTGCTCGTCGGTCTTGGGCGGGTAGAACTCGAAGGAAACGGGAACGCGGACGGGCATGCGGGACTCCGGGGGTGCCGTGAACCTCGATGTCGTCACCCCGGCGAAAGCCGGGGTCCAGTCCTTCCGTGAATCAAGGGCGAAAGCTGGATTCCGGCTTGCGCCGGAATGACGAGCGGGAGCGGGACTCAGTAGCGGTAGTGGTCCGGCTTGTACGGACCGTCCACCGACACACCGAGGTAATCGGCCTGTTCCTGCGTCAGCTTCGTAAGCTTCACCCCGATCTTGTCCAGGTGCAGGCGCGCGACTTCCTCGTCCAGCTTCTTCGGCAGGATGTACACCTTCGCTTCGTACGCGTCCTTGTTCGCCCACAGGTCGATCTGGGCAAGGGTCTGGTTCGAGAACGAGTTCGACATCACGAAGCTCGGGTGGCCGGTGGCGCAGCCGAGGTTGACGAGGCGGCCTTCGGCCAGCAGGAAGATCGAATTCCCGTTCGCGAACGTGTACTTGTCCACCTGCGGCTTGATGTTGAGCCTGGCCGCGCCCGAGGCGGCCAGCGCATCGACCTGGATCTCGTTGTCGAAGTGGCCGATGTTGCAGACGATGGCCTGGTCCTTCATCGCCTGCATGTGCGCGAGGGTCAGCACGTCCTTGTTGCCGGTGGTGGTGACATAGATGTCGCCGCGGCCGAGCGTGCTCTCGACGGTGTTGACCTCGAAGCCTTCCATCGCCGCCTGCAGGGCGTTGATCGGGTCGATTTCGGTGACCACCACGCGCGCGCCGTAGGCGCGCAGCGAGTGCGCCGAACCCTTGCCGACGTCGCCGTAGCCGCAGACCACCGCGACCTTGCCGGCCAGCATCACGTCCATCGCGCGCTTGAGGCCATCGGCCAGCGACTCGCGGCAGCCGTAGAGGTTGTCGAACTTGGACTTGGTGACCGAATCGTTGACGTTGATCGCCGGGATCAGCAACGTGCCGGCTTCGGCCAGCTGGTACAGGCGATGCACGCCGGTGGTCGTTTCTTCCGAAACACCCTTCCAGTCGGCGACGACCTTGTGCCAGTAGCCGGGGCGTTCCTTGGCCACGCGCTTGAGCAGGTCCTTGATCACCTGTTCCTCGTGGTTGCCCGAGGCGGTGTTCACCCAGTCGCTGCCGTTTTCCAGCTCGTAGCCCTTGTGGATCAGCAGGGTCACGTCGCCACCGTCATCGACCACCAGTTGCGGGCCGAGGAAACCACCCTTGCCGTCGGGGAAGGACAGCGCGCTCAGCGTGCAGTCCCAGTATTCCTCCAGCGATTCGCCCTTCCACGCGAACACCGGCGTGCCGGCGGCGGCGATCGCGGCGGCGGCGTGGTCCTGGGTGCTGAAGATGTTGCACGAGGCCCAGCGCACGTCGGCGCCGATGTCCTTCAGCGTCTCGATCAGCACCGCGGTCTGGATGGTCATGTGCAGCGAGCCGGTGACGCGCACGCCCTTGAGCGGGGCCTGCGGCGCGTACTTGCGGCGGATCGACATCAGGCCCGGCATCTCGTGCTCGGCGATGTCGATTTCCTTGCGGCCCCAGTCGGCCAGCTTGATGTCGGCGACCTTGTAGTCGCCGTCCTGCGAGAAGGTTTTCACTTGTGCGTTCATGCTGTTGCTCCGTTAGTCGGAATCGCGATCGCGCGATTCGCATCAACGGGCGCCGTTGCGTGTTCGCATCCATCGAGCCTGATCGCGCCCGGGAAACCCGGCTTGCGCGAGTGCAGCGCCCCTCGATGGAGCAGGGCGCGCGGCATTGCACCGCGCGCCCGATTCCCTATCGCCTACTTCAGCTTCGCGGCCTTGCGCAGCTCCTCGGCCTTGTCCGTCTTCTCCCACGAGAACGCGGTGGCGGTGTGCTTCTTGCCTGCGCCATCGACGTAGCTGACCTCGTGCGGCTTGCGGCCGAAGTGGCCGTAGCTCGCGGTCTGCTGGTACATCGGGTGGATCAGGTCGAGCATCTTGATGATGCCGTAGGGGCGCAGGTCGAAATGCGCGCGGATCAGCTTCTCGATGGTCGCATCCGAGACCTTGCCGGTGCCAAAGGTCGTGACCGAGATCGAGGTCGGGTGCGCAACGCCGATGGCATAGCTCACCTGCACCTCGCAGCGGTCGGCGAGGCCGGCGGCGACCACATTCTTGGCGACGTAGCGCGCGGCATACGCGGCCGAGCGGTCGACCTTGGACGGATCCTTGCCCGAGAACGCACCGCCGCCGTGGCGGGCCCAGCCGCCGTAGGTGTCAACAATGATCTTGCGTCCGGTCAGGCCGCAGTCGCCCACCGGCCCGCCGATCACGAACTTGCCGGTCGGGTTGATGTGGAACTTGGTGCCCTTGTGCAGCCACTTCGCCGGCAGCACCGGCTTGAGGATGTGCTCGCGCACGGCCTCGACCAGGTCCTTCTGCTTCACGTCCGGGTCGTGCTGGGTCGAGAGCACCACCGCATCGATTGCGGTCGCCTTGCCGTTCTCGTAGCGCAGGGTGACCTGCGACTTCGCGTCCGGGCGCAGCCACGGCAGCGGCGACTTCTTCGCCTTGCGCACCTTGGCCTGCTGTTCGACCAACCGATGCGAGAGGTGGATCGCCGCCGGCATGCCGCTGTCGGTTTCGTTGGTGGCATAGCCGAACATCAGGCCCTGGTCGCCCGCGCCCTGTTCTTCCGGCTTCTTGCGGTCCACGCCCTGGTTGATGTCGGGCGACTGCTTGCCGATCAGGTTGAGCACGCCGCAGGTGGCGCCGTCGAAGCCGACGTCGCTGCTGTCGTAGCCGATGTCGAGGATCACCTTGCGGGTCAGCGCCTCCAGGTCGATCCACGCGCTGGTGGTGATCTCGCCGGCGACGATGGCTACGCCGGTCTTGACCATGGTTTCGCAGGCGACGCGCGCGCGCTTGTCCTGCGCGAGGATCGCGTCGAGGACGGCGTCGGAGATCTGGTCGGCGACCTTGTCCGGATGGCCTTCGGAGACCGATTCGGAGGTGAACAGGTAGCTGGAGCTGGTCATCGCGGCTTATATCCCTTAATGCGGATGAAAGGATGGCCGGGCATGATACAGCCTCGGCCCCGGCCGTGCACGACGCCGGAACAGCCATTGTGCGCCGGTTGGGTTTTGCCGGGGTGTCATCGGGCCGACGCGCGGCCGACACGCGGTTGTCGCGCGCCGTGGCGAGGCTTGGCCGGACCCGGCCGCCCGAACGCCATGCCATGCGCCAGCCCGCACACACCGTCCTGGAGCAGCGCCTCGCCGAACGCTATCCGCGCTGGTTCCGCGGCCGACGCGCCGCGATCGCCCGGCCATTGCTGCGCGGGGTCGCGCGCTGGTCGCGGCTGGACGCGATCGACGCCTTCCTCGCCGCGAACCGCGACGTGCGCGGCTTCGACTTCGTCGCCGCGGCGTTGCAGTTCCTCGGCGCCGGCTATCACGTTGGCGAGGACGACCGCGCGCGGATCCCGGCGACGGGGCGTGTGCTGATCGTCGCCAACCATCCCTCCGGCGCGCTCGACGCGCTGGCGTTGCTGGATTGCGTGGGCCGGGTGCGTCGCGACGTGCGCATCGTCGCCAACGACATGTTGTCCGCGCTCGACAACCTCGGCGATCTGCTGCTGCCGGTGCGCGTCCTCGGCGGGCGCGCGTCGACGGAAAGCCTGCGCGCAGTGGAACAGGCGCTGCAACGGGACGAATGCGTGATCGTGTTCCCCGCCGGCGAGGTCTCGCGTTTCGGCCCGCGCGGCATCCGCGACGGGCGCTGGCGGCGTGGGTTCCTGCGCTTCGCCCGCGCCTGTGGCGCGCCGGTGTTGCCGGTGCGCGTCCATGCACGGAATTCGGCCTTGTTCTACGGCGCGTCGGCATTGTTCAAGCCGGCCGGCACCGCGCTGCTGGCACGCGAGATGTTCGCCCGGCGCGCGCGGCGCATCGGCCTGCGCGTCGGCATGCCGACGAAGCTGGATCCGAATGCCGATGACGCCAGCGAACTGCGGCGCATTCGCGAGGTGTTGTATGCGCTCGGCACGCGCCACGGGTCAATGCAGGTTGCAGCGGGTGCGGAGCCGCTGGTCGCGGCGGTGGACGCGAACGCGGTGCGCGCCGGAGCCGAAAACCTGCGCCTGCTGGGCGAAACCAGCGACCGCAAGCAGATCCGCGTCGGCACGCTGGCCGCGGATGCGCCGCTGCTGCGCGAGCTCGGCCGCCTGCGCGAACTCACCTTCCGCGCGGTCGGCGAGGGCACCGGGCGCAGCCTCGACCTCGACGCCTGGGACAGCTGGTACGAGCACATCGTGCTGTGGGACGCAGTGGAATCGAAGGTCGCCGGCGCCTATCGCATCGCCCGTGGCGCGCCGGTGCTGGCCGCGCACGGATTGCGCGGCCTGTACACCGCCTCGCTGTTCGATTACGGCGAAGAAGCCATCGCGCGCATCGCGCAGGGCATGGAACTCGGGCGCAGCTTCGTCGCGCCGGAGTATTGGGGCAGCCGCGGCATCGACTACCTGTGGCAGGGCATCGGTGCCTACCTGCGCGCGCATCCGAAGGTGCGCTACCTGTTCGGCGCGGTCTCGATCAGCGCTGCGCTGCCTCCGCAGGCGCGCGCGCAGATCGTGGCGCATTACGCGCGTTGGCACGGCGGACCACGCGGCGATGCGGTCTCGCGACGTCCGTTCGCCTACGAAGCCGCCGAACCCGGCGATGCCGCGATCGACGCCGACACCGCGTTCCGGGTGCTGAAGGCCAACCTCGACGCGCTCGGCGCGCAGGTGCCGATGCTGTACAAGCAGTACGTCGACCTGTGCGAACCCGGCGGCGCGCGTTTCCTCGCCTTCGGCGTGGACCCGGGGTTCAGCGATGCGGTGGATGGGTTGATCGAAGTCGACATTTCGCGCATGCGGATCAAGAAGCGCCAGCGCTACCTCGGTGAAGCCTGTGCAAGAGCGGAGGCGGCATGACGCCCGCCGCGCCCGCGACCCCGATGCGGCGCGCGGTGTTCCTCTCCGACGTGCACCTGGGTTCGCGCCATTGCCATGCAGAGGAACTCGCGGAATTCCTCTCGACCCTGCGTTGCCGGCGGTTGTACCTGGTCGGCGACATCGTCGACCTGTGGTGGCTGGCGCAACGGCGCGCGACCTGGGGTTGCGCGCACAACCGCGTGGTCGAGGCGCTGCATGCGCTGCGTCGCGCGGGTACCGAGCTGGTCTACATCCCCGGCAACCACGACCGCCCGGTGCGCCGCTTCTGCGGCCTGGTGCTGCCGGCGATGCGCATCCGCCGCCGCGCGATCCACGTCACCGCCGACGGCCGCCGCCTGCTGGTGGTGCATGGTGACGAGTTCGATGCGATCACGCATTTCGGCAGCCTGCAGGAAAAATTCGGCGACTGGCTGTACTACCGCATCCTCGGCGGCAACCAGCTGCTGAACTTCGTGCGCCGCCGCCTCGGCCTGCGCTACTGGTCGCTGGCGGAATTCCTCAAGCAGCGCAGCGGCGCCGCCGAACGCTACATCGCGCGCTTCGTGCAGGCCGGCCTCGACGATGCCAGGCGCCGTGGCCTGGACGGCATCGTCTGCGGCCACATCCACCGCGCCGCGCTGGAGCAGCGCGACGGGCTGGTCTACGCCAACGACGGCGACTGGGTGGAAAGCCTGAGCGCGCTGGTCGAGGAAGCCGACGGCACGCTGCGCCTGCTGACGCATCGCGGCGAGGTGCTGGCGGAAATCCCGCCACGACTCAGGCTGGTCGCCGATGGCGGTGAATTGCCGCGTGCCGCGTGATCATTCGGACACGAACGCGATCGCGGTTTTCCCGGCCTGCAGCTTCGCGATGCGCGCCTTCAGCTCCAGCACCCAGGGATGGTCCGGCCGGAAGCCGGTGAACACGCGCTCGGCATGGGCGTAGTGCGCGATCGCTTCGTCGCGCCTGCCCTGGCGTTCGCGCAGTTCGCCGAGGCTGCGCTCGAGCATGCCGCGCCTGACGTTGTCGGCGGGCAGGCTGGCGCGGGCGTTCGCAAGGCCTTCGTCGAGCAGGGCCTCGGCGCGGCCGAGTTCGTCGACGGCCATGTAGCCGCGGGCGAGGTTGTCGAGGATCACCAGAACATAGGCCTGCTGGCGCCGGCCTTCGCGGCTGGCGAGTTCGAGCGCGTGTTCCAGCATGGCGATGCCTTCGCGCGGCTTGCCGAGCGCGATGTATGCCTGTCCGACGCGGTTCATCGTGTAGTGCGTCCACTTGTGTCCTTCACCATGGACCCGCAGGCGGTCGCGCAGCGCTTCCTGAAGTAGCGGCATCGCGCGCGCGGGTTCTCCGCGTTCCAGCGCGATCTGGCCGAGGTAATGCACCGCGCAGAGGGTTTTCGGGTGCAAGGGCCCGACCAGCGCGAGGAGCTCCTTGCGGTCGTTCCGGAACAGCGTTTCGGCTTCATCCCAGCGCCCGCGCATGTTCAGCAGGTCGCCGAGGAACATGGTTTGCCACAGGTACTCGATGCTGTGAGGGCCCGATTGTTCGCGCGAACGCACAAGGGCCTGGCGCATCAGCGCTTCGGCCTGGTCCCAGCGGTTGAGTTCGGTGTACAGGTCGGCGAGTTCCCAGTCGATCTGGTTCAGTAGCTGTGGCGCGTGTTTCGCCGCATCCGCATGCACGGATTCGTACACTTCGCGCGACTGCTCGAAGCGGTCCGTTTCGTCCAGCAGGAGGGCGTAATCTCGGCGCGCGGAAATGGTCTCGGCCGCGGTCCAGCCCGGGCCGGCGCGCAGCCGGGGCAGCAGGTCGGCGTAGATCCGCTGTGCTTCGTCGTAGTGGCCGTCGTAGGTGGCGGTGATGCCGAGTTGCTGCCCGATCTTCAACACCAGCGGCGCATCCGCGGGCAATCGCGTGCGCGCATCGGCATCGGCCTTGGCGAGGCGCGCAAAGGCCTGGTGCCACAGGCCGAGGCCGAAGTAGGCGCGGGCGATGCTCAGGCCGGCCTGGGCGCGCGCGGCGGGCTGCAGCTCGCGGTCGCGGTCGAGCTTGGATTCGGCGTTCGCCAGCAGCGACGGAACGCTGACGTGGGCCGGGTCTGGCCCGGTGTCCATGCCGGGATCGGCGGCGGCGAGCACGTCCTCGTTGAGGAATCGGTTGATCTGCCGGGCTTCCGATGCGCTGGTTTCCGCGCGACGCCAGAGCCAGAGGCTGGTGGCGAGGCCGATGGCGAGGACGCCGACGGCGGCTGCGGCGGCGATCGCCACCTTCGGTTCGCGCCGTGCCCAATGCGCGCTGCGCTGGAACAGGTTGAGCTTGCGCACGCTGACCGCGCGCCCCTCGAGGAAGCGGCCGAGGTCGTCGGCCAGCGCGCGTGCGCTCGGGTAACGCTGCCCCGGATCCTTCCGCAGGCAGTGCAGGCAGATGGCCTCGAGGTCGGCGGGCACCGCGGCGTTGCGCGAAGGACGGCGCACGGTGCCTTCGAGCAGCAGGTGCATGGTGTGTTCCGCGTCTTCGCCTTCGAACGGCGGGTAGCCGGTAAGCGTTTCGTACAGGATCGCGCCCAGGGCCCATACATCGGTCGCCGGCGATAGCGGCACGCCGCCGGGCCGCGCCTGTTCGGGCGCCATGTAGCCCGGCGTTCCCGAGACGTGATCGTCGTCGAACGCCTGTTCGAGGCCGCGCGCAAGGCCGAAGTCGGCGATGCGCGGCGTCGCGTCGGCCTCGACCAGGATGTTGCCGGGCTTCAGGTCCAGGTGCAGCACGTCGAGCCGATGCGCGTAGTCCACCGCCTCGGCGATGGTGCGCAGCATGCGCGCGGCCTCGCGCGGTGGCATCGGCCCGTCGGTGTCCAGCCGTTGCGACAGGCTTCGCCCGGGCACCAGTTGCATCGCGTAGAACACCAGTCCGGCGCGTTCGCCCATCGCATGCACCACCACGATGTTGGGGTGTTGCAGGCGCGCCGCGTACTGGGCTTCGTTGCGGAGTATCTCGATCAGCGATTCCGAGGCCCAGGGCCCGGCCGACAGCAGCTTCAGCGCGACTTCGCGATCAAGGCCGTGTTGCCGCGCGCGATAGACCACGCCCATGCCGCCGCGCCCGATTTCCTCGATCAACTCGTAATCGCCGAAATCGCGCTGCGCCGGATCCGCGAGGTCGATCCGCACCAGCGGCGCGGCCGGCTGCGTATCGCCGCCCATGGCCGCATCGATGGTGGTGTCGTCGAACGCGACCCGGGCGACGTCGGGACCCAGCCACCAGCGGCTGATCGCGGTGCGGAACGAACCGTTCATGGCGCCTCGGGCATCGCGCCCCGGAGTTCCGCCAGTTCCTGTTCCAGCGCCTCGTGGTCGCCCACGGTCTGCAGCAGTTCCAGCCGGACGAGTTGGCGCAGGCGTTGGCGCACGCGATGCACCTGCACGGCGAGCGTGTTCGGGCGCAGCGACAGTTCCGCGGCGAGCGCATGCAGTTCCGATGATTCCGCGCGTTCGAGCAGCAGCGGTGCCAGTCGCGCGAACAGTTCACGCTTGCCCGCCCGCGTCCATTCGTCCTGCAGGCGCGCCCATGCATTGTCGAGGACGGTACCCATCCACGCCCGGGTGAAGGCGCGTTCGGGGGTGTCGTCGCCGGCGGCATCCATGCCGGCATCGTCGAACGTCGTCGTGCGCGAGACATCGCGCCTGGCCGCGTGCTCGGACTGGGCGTGGTCGAGGGCGAAACGGCGCAACGAGGTCAGCAACAGGCTGCGGAAGCGGCCGCGTTCCGGATCGGCATCGCGGTACCAGCCGCGTTCGATGAAGCGCACGAAGAACGCCTGGGCCAGGTCCTCGGCATCGGCTGGTGCGTGCCCGCTGCGGCGCAGGTAGGCCACGACCGGCGGGCGATACACGCGGCACAACTGTTCCAGCGCCTCGCGCGCGAGCGACGGGCGTTCGCGCGCGGCGGTCGCGATCAGGCTCCAGCGGGTGGTCTGGAACTGGCCCATGCCGGGGGATCCGAAAGAATGGTCTTCGTTCGGATGGAACGCCCCGGCCGGCGCCGAGCGGCCAGCCGGAAACCCGGTTCCGGCGCCGTGGCCGGTGAACGGATTGCGGATCGGGGTCTTCATGCGCCCTCGTGCTTGTGGATGTGGGGGAAGGAACCCTGTCCATCCCCCGCATCGGCGCGGAACCTCAATCGCGACGCTCGCGATCCAGGCCTCCATGCAGCGGGCGCAATGTGTTCTGGAACACGTAACGCCCGACCAGCGTGCCCTGCATGGCGCCGCGCACGCAGCCTTCGCGGAAATGCATGCCGCCGAAGACGCGCGCGTCCACGGATTCGGCCAGGGCCTGGCGCAGGGAATCGAAGCCACGGGTGATCGACTTCGCCGGCAACGGCGACAGCGGCGCGGGCAGCGGCACCGATGGCGCATTGAAGGTGAAGCCCCAGGCGATGTCGTCGGTGCCGAAATAGCGCCGCAGCACCGCGGTGTGGGCGCCGCTGGCATTGGTCAGGCCGCAGGGATAGTCCGGGTACGGCGGCGTGGCCATGAACGACCACCAGTTCGGGTCGCTCGCGGTCGCCGGGTTGCCGTCGTCCTCCCAGCGGATCGCGGTGATCGGGCGCCAGAAGGTGTAGGTGTATTTGGTGTCGAACACGGCGATGGCGGCATCCGATTCGGCGATGTTGGCCAGCGCGAACAGGCGCGCCTGTTGCCACAGGTCGAGGTCGAGGTCGAGCTGCGGGTTGTTCGCCGGCGCCGCCAGGATCTCGCGCAGTACGCGGTTCCAGTTGGCGCCGCCGCCGGGCCAGAAACGGGCGATGTCGCTTTCCGCGGAATCGGGCGCCGCGCCGCGCACCAATGCGCTGCCGACCTGCTGCACTTCGTTGTAGTTGCGCGTGTAGGCCGCGCCACCGAGGTCGAACAGGCGGCCGGGGCCGATGCGGAACTGCGTCGTGCTCTGCAGCACGAACGGCAGCATCACGCCCCAGCCTGCGTTGGCGGGAACGATGTACTGCTGCGGCGTGGTGTTCATGATCGGCGTGGGTTGATAAACCCCCGGCAGTACCGGCGCCGAATACGGCAGGTTGGGGGTGGCCGACCCGTCGTTGGCGCGGCGCTGCAGGATCGCGTCCGCGGCGGCGAAGCCGGCGTCGATGCCGTGGGTCTTGGCGTTGCCGTCGGGGATCGCGGCGAGGGCCGCGGCATAGGCATTGTCGATGGCCGTCAGTGCCGCGGTCTTGCCGTCGCTGGCCGGCTTCGGATCGATCAGGCCGTGCAGGACGCGATGGTTCGCGGCGGCGACGGCGGCATCCGGGTTCGCATCGCCCGCGACGTTGGGAAGGATGTCGTAGGACTGGTAGCGCGGGTCGATGGAATTGAGCGCATCGTGCACCGCGATCTGCACCATCGCATTGACCCGCGCCTGTTGCGGCGGACCGCCGAACAAGGGGGCGACCGGGGCGCTGGAGGCGAGCGCGTTCCAGTCGGTGACGCTGCTGGCCTGGGCCAATGCCGGGATGGCGGCGATGACCGCCACGACCAATGCACGGCGCAGCGGATGCAGTCTGGGTTCGGAATGTCGGGCGATGGTGCGCATGGCGGGTCCTCGTGGATGTTGGGGGATCGTGTTGGCACCGCCGGAATGGCGGTATCCACGGGTACGGGGGCTGCGCCGGGCGATTACAGGCAATGCGTGGCTTGGGGCCGCTGCATCGGCCAGCACGCGTCCGCTTAAGATCGGCGCATGGACTCCATCACCCACCTGTTCTTCGGCGGGGTCATCGCCGCCGCGATCGCGCCCCGGGAGCATCGCCGCGCGGCACTGCTCGCCGGCTTGGCGCTGAACACGCTGCCCGACCTCGACGTCTTGCCGCTGATGCTCAGCGACGACCCGGTCGTGCGCATGACCTGGCATCGTGCCGCCACCCATTCCTGGCTGGTGCTGCCGTTCGCGGCCTGGGCGATCTGGTGGTGGTTCAAGCGTCGCGGCGGGCGAATCGCGTCGTCGCCGACGCGCTGGTGGTGGGCGATCTTCGCCTGCCTGATGGCGCATCCGCTGCTCGACAGCTTCACTGTCTACGGCACGCAATTGCTGTGGCCGCTGCCGCTGCCGCCGATGATGTGGAGCAGCCTGTTCATCATCGATCCGTTGTTCACCCTGCCGTGGTTCGTGGCCTTCGTCATCGCGTGGTTCGCGCGCGAAAAACCGTTGGCGCAGCGCGCGCTGGTCGCCGGCATCGTGCTCGGCGTCGGTTATCTCGGCTGGTCGCTGCTGGCGAAGGCGCTGGTCGAACGCGCATCGGATCGCGCGCTGGCGGCGATGGGCCTGGCCGATGCGCCGCGCTTCTCGGTGCCGATGCCGTTCAACACCCTGCTGTGGCGGGTGGTGGCGATGACGCCGGACGGCTTCGTCGAAGGCGAACGCTCGCTGGTCGCGGATCGCGGGCCGATGCGCTTCCACGCCTACCGTTCCGACGTCGCTGCGCTCGCCTCCGCGCGCGGCATTCCCGCGGTCGAACGCATCCTGTGGTTCGACCACGGCTTCACCAAGGCCGAAGTCCGTGACGGCGAACTCGTGCTCAGCGACCTGCGCATGGGTAGCGAGCCGGATTACAGCTTCAACTTCGCCGTGGCGCGCGATGAAAACGGGCGCTGGGTCGCGCTCGATCCACCGCAGCAGCCGCCGATGCAATGGAAGATGCGCCGAAGCTGGGGCGACTTGTGGCAGCGGATCTGGCGCGAGCCGTCCACGGGCAGCTGACTCGGAACGCGATCGCCCGTGCCGCGGGCAGACCTATCGATCGCCGCCGGCGGGAGGCGTGGCGTCTCGTGCGGTCGGCAGCTTCCATCCGCGACGGATCGCCATCATCCGCAGGGCGAAGCACACCAGGCCGCCACCGCAAGCGACCACGACGATGGGCAAGTGCAGCCAGTGGCCAGCCACCACGACCGCCGCGCCAGCCAGCGCGGCCACCGCATACAGGTCGGCCCGCAGTACCGCCGGCACTTCCGCCAGCAGCAAGTCGCGGGCGACGCCACCGCCGATGCCGGTGAGCATGCCGAGCAGCGCGGCCATGACCGGGCCCAAGCCGAACGCGAGCGCCTTCTCCGTGCCCGCGACGGCGAACAGCGCCAAACCCATCGCGTCCAGCATCCGCACCGGGTTGCGCAGCTTCTCGATCAGCGGCGACCAGAAGAAGCAGATGCAACCTGCCGTCAGCGACACCGCCAGGTAGCGCCAATCCTGCAGCGCGGCGGGCGGCACTGCGCCGATCAGCAGGTCACGGGTGATTCCGCCGAAGGCCGAGGCTGCGAACGACAGCACGAGGATGCCGAAGAAGTCGAGCTGCCGCCTGACGCCCGACATGGCCCCGCTGAGCGCGAAGGCGAACGTGCCCCCGAGGTCGAGCAGGAGCACGAGCGTCCGCAGGAATTCGTCAGTGCGATGCGCTTCGATCATCGTGGCCGCGCCGGTTGGGGCTTCATTTCGCCTCGCCGGCGGCATCGGCCATGGTTGCGTGGCTGGCGTAGTCGAGGCCGGTGTCCTCGCGGATCGGCAGCACGTCCATGTCGGCACGCAGCATGACCGTCGGCCCCTCGCCGTTGCGCAGCAGGCCGGGGAGACCGGCCAGGAGCCGTTCCAGCAGGCCTGCTTGCTTGTCATCGCTCATGTCGCGCCTCCTGCAGCCGGGAATCGCGCCGCGCGCATCGCGTCGGTGGCCGGCGCATGTTACGCCGGGTGGGCGTCAATACACCGTCGCGCGCGCCTGCACGAAGGCGTAGAAGAACACCGCGTTCGGATCGTTGCGCACCTGCTGCATCTCGCGGCGCATGCCCTCGACCACATCGCGCGTGACCTTGCCCGCGTCGATCAGCTGGTCGGCGGCGGAGAGCAGCAGGTCTTCCCAGTATTCGACGATGGCCTTGCGCCGCGCCGGTTCGCGGTTGTCGAAGTGGAAGGTCTTGGCCTGCGTCGCCACGTCGCGGAAACCGCCGGCCAGCAGCAGGTTGCCGAGCTTGGCGCCGACGAAGGGATCGCCGCCGCTTTCCAGCTGGAAGTCGTTGAACGCCATCCAGTAGCGCCAGGTGTGCGGCGAATACGGATCGAGCAGGAACGAGGAGTTCATCACCTCGGTGATGTACACCGGCGCGCCGGGCGCGAGCACGCGCCGCAGCTCGTTGAGCACGCGTGTCGGCGAGGGCACGTGTTCCAGGATCCAGCACAGGAACGCGGCGTCGAAGCTGCGCGCCTCGAACGGCAGGTCGGTCGCATCCGCTTGATGCAGCTCGTAGCGACCTTGCAGCCAGGGTTTCTGCGCAAGGTTTTCGCGCGCGGCCTCGAGTTGCGCCTGGTTGAGGTCGACGCAGGTGGCATGCAGGTCGGGGAAGCGCCGCAGCAGGATCTCGGTCTGCGCGCCCACGCCGCTGCCGACTTCGAGCAGGCGCCGCGCGCCGGACAGGTCGATGTCGTGGAACACGGTGGATTCGGCCATGCGCGCCTGGCGCACCAGGCGTTCCTGCTCGCTGCGCGAGAAACCGTGGAGGTAGGGCTGCGGAGTGGACATGGCGGTGTGCCGGTCGTCGGGAAAACACATTGTCGCCCCGAACGGCGGCGCTGGCATGACCGCTCACGCGGCGGCCGGAAGCTCCGGCGCCACGCCAGCGGCCAGTGCGTCGAAGTAATCCCGGGTCAGGCGAATCTGCTCGTTCGCGGTCTGCGCGCGATTGACCACGGCGCGGAAGGCCGAGTTCTCGGGCCTGTCCTTCGCGTACCAGCCCAAATGCTTGCGCGCGATGCGCACGCCTGGGGCTTCGCCGTAGAACGCATGCAGGTGTTCGAGGTGGGCGAGCAGGATGTCGCGGATTTCCGCCAGCGATGGCTCTGCCAGCGTTTCTCCGGTGGCGAGGTAGTGCGCGATCTCGCGCAGGATCCACGGCCGGCCCTGCGCCGCGCGGCCGACCATCACCGCGTCGGCGCCGGTGGCGTCGAGCACGAACTTCGCCTTCTGCGGCGAATCGATGTCGCCGTTGGCGATCACCGGAATGCGCAGCATCGCCTTGATCGCGGCGATGGTGTCGTATTCGGCGATGCCGGTGTACTGCTGGTCGCGGGTGCGGCCGTGCACGGCGAGCGCTTTGATGCCGCAGTCTTCGGCGATGCGGGCGATGTCCGGCGCGTTCCTGTTTTCCGCATTCCAGCCGGTGCGGATCTTCAGCGTCACGGGAACATCGACGGCCTTCACCACCGCTTCGAGGATGCGCGCGACCAGTTGCGGATCGCGCATCAACGCGGAGCCCGCCCAGGCGTTGCAGACCTTCTTCGCCGGGCAGCCGAGGTTGATGTCGATCAGTTGCGCGCCATGCTCGACGTTGTAACGCGCGGCCCCGGCCATGATCTCCGGCACGGTGCCGGCGATCTGCACGCTGACCGGGTCGGGCTCGCCGGCGTGGTCCATGCGGTGCAGCGATTTCGCCGTGTGCCAGAAACGTGGGTCGCTGGTCGTCATCTCCGACACCGCCAGCCCTGCGCCCAGGCGCTTGCACAGCAGGCGAAAAGGCTTGTCCGTCACCCCGGCCATGGGCGCGAGGATCACGTTCGGTTGGATGGTGTGAGGGCCGATCAGCATGCGCGGATTATTGCCGCTTATCGCCGCCAAAAACGACGAAACCCGGCCGGGGCCGGGTCTCGGTCACGCATGCCTGCGGCCTCAGGCGTTGGCTTCGACCACGGTGGCATCGGCGGCGTGCTTGATCACCGAGGCGATGCCGTTGTCGCGCGCGGCCACGCCCGAATACATCTCGCTCTTGCCGATGGATTGGCCATTGCCCGCCTTCAGCGAGAAGTAGGGGCTGTCGTCCTTGGCGGTCTTTCTTTCGAAATTCGCGTCCGACGCCGCGTGCTTGCGCACGGACTCGATGCCGTCCAGGCACGCAGCCTTGGTGGTGTAGCCCTCGCTGCTCAGGACCACCTGGCCGTTCGCCGCCTTGAGGTTGAACTGGAATTCGCCATTCTTGCGCACGCTGATTTCGAACTTGCCGGACATTGCCGCTCCTTGTTGGATGTCGCCCATGCGGGGGCGAATGCAGGCTAGTCCCGGCCGGGTAACAGCGATGTCAAGGCGCGGGTTCAGTCCGGGCGCAGGTGCGGCATCGCCAGCGCGGCGCCCGGGTGTTCGGTGGACCGCGCGGCATAGCGGCTGGCGAAGCGCAGGTGTTCGGCGAACGCGGCATCGGGGCGCAATGCCAGCGAGGCCGCGAGCGCGCCGTTGAAGGCGTCGCCAGCGCCGGTGGTATCGACCACGCGCGCGGTTTCGGCGGCGATGCGGTAGCAGGCGCTGTCGTCGCCGCGCAGGTTCGATTCCGGATGCGAAACGAAGCAACCGCTGGCGCCGAGCGTCACCACCACGCTGGCATCGTGGCCGAGCTCGCGACACAGCGCATGCAGGCGGCCCTGGTCGAGGCCGACGACAGCGTCGGCGTCGATGCGTTCGCCGACATGCCGGCCGAGCATGGCGGCGAATTCGGTTTCGTTCGGGGTCAGCACGTCGGCCAGCGCCAGCAGCGAACCCGGCACCGCGGCGTTCGCCGGCGCGGGATTGAGGATGGTGATTGCATCGCGTTCGCGCCCGCAGCGCAGCGCCGCGGCGATCGCTTCGACCGGCGATTCCAGTTGCGCCAGCACCACCGACGGCGTGTCGTTCGCCGCGAGCGAGGCTTCGACGAAGCCGACTTGCAGCGTCGCGTTCGCGCCCGCGCCGATCACGATGGTGTTGCGGCCACTGGCATCGACATAGATGCCGGCGGTGCCGGTCGATTCCGTGCTTGCCGCATCGCGCAGGTCGATGCCGTCGCCCACGCACAGCGCGCGCGCCAGTTGCGCGCCGACGTCCTCGCCGAGCGCGCACACGAACACGGTCGCGGCACCCGCACGACGCGCGGCCATGGCCTGGTTGAAACCCTTGCCGCCGGATCCGCTGGTGTAATCGCCGGCCAACGTCGCGCCCGGCTGCGGCAACGAGGCCACCCGCCAGACGTGATCGACGTTGAACGAACCGACGACGGCGACGCTGGCCATGCGTCAGTGTGCCGTGGCCGCGGCGCGATCCGGGTCGTGCTTGTGCCTGAACAGCGGCACGAACAGCACCGCCATCGCCAGCGAGTACGCCGCGAACGTGAGCCAGATGCCGTGCCAGTCCTTGACGCCGTCAGGCGAGGTGAAGAAGCGGTCGATCATCCAGCCGCTGATCGAGCTGCCGAGGATCGCGCCGATGCCATTGGTCATCAGCATGAACAGGCCTTGCGCCGAGGCGCGGATGCGCGGGTCGGCCTGGCCTTCGACGAACAGCGAACCGGAGATGTTGAAGAAGTCGAAGGCCATGCCGTAGACGATGCAGCTGAGCACGATCATCCACAGTCCCGGGCCCGGGTCGCCGTAGGCGAACAGGCCGAAGCGCAGGAACCAGGCGAGCATGCTGATCGTCATCACCGTCTTGATGCCGAAGCGCTTGAGGAAGAACGGGATGGTGAGGATGAACAGGGTTTCGCTGATCTGCGAAATCGACATGATGATCGCGGGGTACTTCACCGCCAGCGAGTTCGCGTAGGCCGGGTCGTTCTCGAATTCGCCGAGGAAGGTGCCGCCGTAGGCATTGGTCAGCTGCAGGGCCGCGCCCAGCAGCATCGCGAAGATGAAGAACACCGCCATGTTGCGGTCGCGCAGCAGGCGGAACGAAGTCAGGCCGAGCACGTCGAGCAGCGAGCGGTGTTCGGCCTGCTTCATGCGCGGCGGCGCCGGCGGCAGGGTGAAGGCGTACAGGCCCAGCGCGAACGCGGCGACCGCGGCGACGTAGAACTGGCCGGGCGATTTTTCCAGCCCGAGCAGGCTGGTGGTCCACAGTGCGGCGATGAAGCCGACCGTGCCCCAGACCCGGATCGGCGGGTAATCGCGGACCACGTCCATGCCGCGCTCCTTCAGCGCGTTGTAGGCCACGGTGATCGCCAGCGAGATCGTCGGCATGTAGCACAGCATCGTCGCCAGGATCAGCCAGAAGAACTGGTTGGGATTCGCGGCCTGCGGCAACAGGCACAGGAACACGCCGCCGAGGATGTGCAGCGCGCCGTAGAGTTTTTCCGCGTTGATCCAGCGGTCGGCGACGATGCCCATCAGCGAGGGCATGAACAACGCCGAGATGCCCATGGTCGAGAAGATCGCGCCGAAGCTGGTTCCCGACCAGCCGCGGTTCTCGAACCAGTAGCGGCCGATGGTGATCAGCCACGCCCCCCAGACGAAGAACTGGAGGAAATTCATCACCGTCAGGCGCAACTTCAGATTCACGTCCCGCTCCCCGTCGCACGGTGGCGCAGGCGCGCCGTTGGCCGCAGGGTAGGGCACCGGCGCCGGCGCGGGCAAGAAAGCCTCAGATGTCCCGGGCGATCACCCGGTTGCGTCCATCGCGCTTGCCCACCTGCAGGCGGCGGTCGGCGCTGCGCAGCAGCAGCGAGAGGTTGTTGCCGTCCTGCGGCCAGCTGGCGAGGCCGGCGCTGAAGCTCAGGCGCGGGCCGGGCGTGCCGCGTTCGCCGAGGAACACCTGGTCGGCGAGCGCGCGGCGCAGGCGGTCGGTGCGTTCCCACGCGCTGCCGATGGGGCAATGCAGCAGGGCGACGAATTCCTGTCCGCCGATGCGCACCAGGCGTTCGCCCGGGCCGAGCGCATCCGACATCAGCGCCGCGACCTGGCGCAGCGCGCGGTTGGCGGCGAGGTGGCCGATGTCGTCGTTGACGCGCTTGAAGTGGTCGAGGTCGATCAGCGCCAGGGTCAGCGAACCGCCGCGGTCGCGCACCTGGTCGAAGATGCGCGGCATGCGCTGCAGCAGCCAGCTGCGGTTGGGCAGGCCGGTGAGGCCGTCGTTGCCGGAAAGCTCCACCAGCCGCTGCATGCGATAGACGATGACGCTGGTGAGCATGGTCATCATCGCGATCAGCACCAGCCGCTCGACCTGGCTTCCGGCCGAGACCGTGCCGTAGTCGGGCGAGGACAGCGGCTGCGGATGCGTGGCGATGATGATCCACGCCAGCAGCGCGTACTCGACGATGGCCAGCGCACCGGCATAGAGCGTCAGGCGACCGTCGTTGCGCAACGCGGTCATCGCGATCGAGATCAGGTAGAAGCACCAGACGATGAGGCTGTTCACGCCCGAGGCTGGGTCGCCCAGCGCGAGCAGCGCGAGTACCCCGGTGGTGGTGGTGACGTCGTAGGTGGCGGTGGCGTAGGGCAGCCACGGATAGGTGCGGGGGCTGTTGGCCAGCGCGAGCCAGACCTGGGCGAAGATGTTGATGAACACCACTGCGCCGAGGCCGACGAGGGTTTCGCTGGTGCTGCCGCCGCTCGCGGCGCTGGCGATGGGCAGCAGCAGCGCGGTGACCGACAACAACGCGCGCAGCCGCGCCACCAGCAGTTCGCCGCTGGCGCCGAGTTCGAGCATCAGTTCGTCCGGCCGCGCGAGCAGCGCCGAGACCAGGTCCTTCAGCCAGAGGAAGGTGCCGCGCAGTCCCATCGTCCGTCCCGTGTCGCCCGCGGCCAGCATAGCCGCAGGCGTGCCCGCGGACGACTCAGCCGATGCCGAACACCGCGGCCCACAGGCCGAGCGCAAGGAACACCAGCGCCGCGACCATGCGCGCCGCGCGTAGTGGCAGGCGTTGCGCGAAGCGGCTGCCGAACGCGACCACCGGCACGTTCGCCAGCAGCATGCCGATGGTGGTTCCGGCCACCACCTGCCACAGCGAGTCGAAGCGCGTGGCCAGCAGCACGGTCGCGACCTGGGTCTTGTCGCCGATCTCGGCGAGGAAGAATGCGATCACGGTCGCGGCGAACACGTTGCCGCCGGGCAGGGCCGTGTCTTCGTCCATCTTGTCCGGCTTGAGCGTCCACAGCGCGATCGCGATGAAGCTCGTCGCGACCACCCAGCGCAACACCGTTGGCGTCAGCCAGTGTGCGACCAGGGTGCCGAGCCAGCCGGCAAGCGCATGGTTCAACAAGGTGGCGACGAGGATGCCGGCAACGATCGGCCACGGCCGGCGGAAGCGCGCGGCCAGCAGCAACGCGAGCAGTTGCGTCTTGTCGCCGATTTCGGCGAGGGCGACGGTACCGGTCGAGACGAGGAGGGCTTGCAGCATGGTCGACTCCGGGGCCGGGCGTTCGGACGCGAAGGACAGGCGCGTCGCGCCCGGCCCGGGTGCACGCGGCTGCCTTCGGTCTTGCCCCATCGCGATGCGATGTCGCGCGCCATGGCGACGTGCCGGTTAACGGCAGGGCCAAGTATGTTGACGCGCGGGCCGCGGACGTCACGTCCGCGGCGGGCTACTCCCCGGAGGAAGGGCGCGCATTCTAACCCGGCCACGAGTGATGCCTACAATGCGGCCTCCCCCGGCTGGAGCGCGCCATGCAATACCGTCGTCTCGGTTCTTCCGGCCTGCAGCTGTCAGAGCTGTCGTTCGGCGCATGGGTCACCTTCGGCGGCAGCGTCGGCCGCGGCGAAGCGCGCGAACTGATCGCCGCGGCCTGGGACGCCGGCATCAATTTCTTCGACAACGCCGAAACCTATGCCAACGGCGAGGCCGAGCGGGTGATGGGCGACGTGATCGCCGACCTGCGCCTGCCGCGCGACGGTTTCTGCGTGTCGAGCAAGGTGTACTTCGGCGCGGTCGACCAACCGCGGCCGACGCAGAAAGGGCTGTCGCGCAAGCACGTGCACGATGCCTGCCACGCGGCGCTGAGGCGCCTGCGCGTGGATTACCTCGACCTGTATTTCTGCCACCGCCCGGACCCGGACACGCCCATCGCCGAAACCGTGTTCGCGATGGACGCGCTGATCCGCCAGGGCAAGGTGCTGTATTGGGGCACGTCGGAATGGCCGGCCGACGCGATCCTCGATGCGCACGCCGTCGCCCGCGCGCACGGGCTGCAACCGCCGGCGATGGAACAGCCGCAGTACAACCTGCTGCACCGCGAACGGGTCGAACGCGAATACGCGCCGCTGTACCGCCAGCACGGCATGGGCACCACCACCTGGTCGCCCTTGGCCTCGGGCCTGCTCACCGGCAAGTATTCGGCGGGCGTTCCCGCCGATTCGCGCATGGCGCGGGAGGGTTACACCTGGCTGCAGCGCAACCTGCAGGGTGACGAGGGCGCGCGCCGGCTGGAACGCGCGCGTCGCTTCGCGTCGATCGCGCGCGAGCTGGGCGTGGATCCGGCGCCGCTGGCGATCGCCTGGTGCCTGCGCAACCCGGACGTGTCGACGGTCATCCTCGGCGCCAGCCGGGTCGAGCAACTGCAGCAGAACCTGGTCGCGCCGCAATTGGTATCGCGCTTCGACGCCGACATCTGGCGCCAGGTGGAAGCGGCGACGGCCTGAGCTGTCGCTGCGCTCAGCCTCAGTCCTGCGGCGGCGGTGGCGGTGGCGGTGCGGGAGGTGCCGGCGGTTTCGGCAGTTTGCCCATGGCCGGGGGCGCGGGTGGTGCAGGCGGCGGCGGAACGCTGCCATCGTCGTCCCATTCCGTGCGCTTGCCGTTGTCGTCGACGACCACGACATGCCGACGTTCGACCACGCTCGGTGCGGCGGGTGGTGCCGGTGGGGCAGGCATCGCGCCGATGCCTGGCGGCGGCGGTGGCGCTGGTGGGGCTGGCGGCGCCGGTGGAATCGGCAAGGGCATCGCCTTCGGTACCGTGACCTGCGCGCTCGCATCGCGATGATCGCGCAGCAGCGCCAGCGACGCCTTCTCGCCAGCCCGGTGCGCGCGCAATGCATCCATCGCCTCGCGCGGGGTCGACACCGGCTTGCCGTCGATGCCGAGGATCACGTCGCCCGCCTGCAGTTCGGACAGCTGCGGCCCCGGGCTCAGCACCAGCACGCCTTTATCGGTGCCGAAGTAGCTGCCGAGCTTGGGATCAAGCGAGGCGAGGTTGAGCCCGTTCCAGCGGAAGGCTTCGAGCAGCATGCCGGGCGCATGCGCCATCGGCGCATCGCCGTCGCCGAGGCGGATCACCTCGCGGTGGATTTCGGGGGCGACGCCGGGCGGAAACGTGCCGCTCACGCTATCGGCATCCATCTCCATGCCGCCATCGGCACGTGGCGTCATCATCACGTCGCCATGGAAGGCAAGCGGGGATCCATCCTTGCCGTTCCATACGAAAATGTTCTCGGCGATGCGCGGCGTCACCGGCAACGTCGCCTCGTGCCCGTCGCGTACATAACCGACCCGCACCGGCGTCTTCACATTGAGCTTCGCCAGCTTCGTGCGCAGGTCGTCGAGGCGCGCCTCGCCATCGCTGCCCGTGATCGCGTTTCCATCCACCGCTACCAATCGGTCGCCGCTTTTCAGGCCGGCATCGGCGGCGGCGCTGTCCGGCGTCACCCCGGCGACGCGCACGCCGGCCTGCGAATCGGGCGCGAGTAGCACGCCGAGCACGGGCTTGCGCTGCACCTGGCGTTCGAAGGCCATCGCCATCGGCGCCATGTTTGGCGCGTGGTACTCGCGACTGAGTTCGGCGTAATGCTTCGCCGCGCGATCGAGCTCGGCGCGGGCGTTGTCGAGTTCCTTCTGCTGCGCCGGCGTCGGCGCATCGGATTGCGCGGCGGCGGCGCCGGCCAGGGCGAGGCCGGTGGCGCAGGCGAGGGCAAGGCGTTTCACGGTTCGGTTCATGGCGATCTCGCGGATAGAGGGAATCAATCGATGCTCACCAGCATCGCGTCGTAGCGTTCGCCGCTGGCGGCCAGCGCGCGTTGGGTGCTTTCGAAACTCGCGTAGGCGCGCAGCGCCGACACGCGTTCGCGCCACAGGTCGAGGCGGTGTTGGGCGTCGAGCGAGGGCTGCGCCAGCGCGGCGTCGATGCCGGACAGCCGCGCTTCGAAGTCGCTGCCCAGCGCCACCGCCGTCGCCGACGCGACGCGATCGTCGCGGGCCAGCGCGAGCAGGGCTTCCAGCCGCGCGGATTCGGCGTACAGCGGTTCCATGTCCTTGTCGGCGGGATCGGCCGTCGGCACGGCATGGTTTGCATGCTGCGGTTTGCGGTGCGGCGTGTCCGTTTTCGCGATGCGAATGGGCGTCGAATGCGTCGGCTGCGCGTCCGCGGCGATCGTCGCGGACGCGGTGTCGGTGACAAGGGGCGGCGTCGTGTCCAAGGCTGGCCGCGTCGACGCGACAGGCTCGGGCGTTGGCGTGGGCGCGATTGTGCGTTGCTGCGGGCCGGGGATCGTCGCCCGTGGCAGTTCGCGCCACAACAGCGGCAGGCAGGCGAGGGCCAGCAGCGAAGCGGCGAGTGCCAGCGTCAGGCGCGGCGAACGTCGATGCGTGGATGCCTGCACGGGAATCCGTGCGAACACGTCCTGCAGCGCGTCGGGCGACGGCGTTTCCGGCGACAGCGCGGCGAAGGCCTCGCGCCAGTCGCGCGGCGCGTGGTCGGGTGCGTGCGTTTCACGCATGTTGCACCTCGGTCGTGGTCGCGGGATGCGGTTCCAGCAGGGCGCGCAGGCGGCGTCCGCCGCGCGCGAGCTGGGACTTGGAGAAACTCGGCGTGCGTTGCATCAGCGCGGCGATTTCCTCGTGGGTATGGCCTTCGGCGTGGTACAGCCACAGCACCGCGCGGGTCGCGGCCGGCAGTGTTTCCAGCGCGCGCCACAATGCGGCGGCATCGGCCGCGGCGGCGGGCGGCGGGGACATGTCCTCGGGCTCGAAATCGCCATCGTCGAGGCTGTCCTCCAGCCGCCGTCGCCGGCGCAGCTGCATCAGCGCCTCGTTCACCGCGATCTGCCGCAGCCAGCCCCAGAACGGGGCGTCGCCGCGGAATTCGCCGAGCTTGGCGATCGCCTTCAACATCGTCTCCTGCAGCACGTCCTCGGCCTCGTCGCGGTTGCCGGTCAGGCGCAGCGCGAGGGTGAACACCGGCCGTTCGAACCAGCGGCACAACTGCTCCAGCGCCGCCCGTTCGCCGCCGCGCGCGCGGCGCAGCAGGCGGTCGGGGACGTCGATGGCGAAGCCTGATGCGGGCGGCATTACCGACAGTGGATGCGGCTGGGGGCGGAAGCGTCGCAGGCGGTGGAATATCGTCCGCCAATGGCGCTGCCTATACTGCGCCCATCCATCCTGGAGCCGTGCCGATGTCCTTCGTGACCCTATTGACCGTCATCCTGCTGTTCGCGGGCGTGGTGATCCTGTTCAAGACCGTGCGGATGGTGCCGCAGGGCTACGAATGGACGGTGGAGCGCTTCGGCAAGTACACCCAGACCCTGACCCCCGGCCTGCATTTCCTGATCCCGATCGTCTACGGCGTCGGGCGCAAGGTGAACATGATGGAGCAGGTGCTGGAGGTGCCGTCGCAGGACGTCATCACCAAGGACAACGCCGTGGTCAAGGTCGACGGCATCGTGTTCTTCCAGGTGCTGGACGCGGCCAAGGCCGCGTATGAAGTCGCGACGCTGGAAATCGCCATCCTCAACCTGGTGATGACCAACATCCGTACCGCGATCGGTTCGATGGACCTGGACGAATCGCTGTCCAAGCGCGACGAGATCAACGCCAAGGTGCTGGTTGCGGTCGACCAGGCCACGCATCCGTGGGGCATCAAGGTCAACCGCATCGAGCTGAAGGACATCGCGCCGCCGCGCGACCTGGTCGAATCGATGGCGCGGCAGATGAAGGCCGAGCGCGAGAAGCGCGCCAACATCCTCGAGGCCGAGGGCTTCCGCCAGGCCGCGATCCTCAAGGCCGAGGGCGAGAAGCAGTCGGTGATCCTCGAGGCCGAGGGCAACCGCGAAGCCGCGTTCCGCGCCGCCGAGGCGCGCGAACGCCAGGCCGAGGCCGAAGCCAAGGCGACCCAGATGGTGTCGGACGCCATCGCCTCGGGCAACGTGCAGGCGATCAACTACTTCGTCGCGCAGAAATACATCGAGGCGTTCAAGTCGCTGGCCGAGGCGCCGAACCAGAAGTTCGTGATGATGCCGATGGAATCGGCCGGGGTGATCGGCTCGCTGGCCGGCATCGCCGAGCTGACCAGGGAATCGCTGGGCAGGAAGGCGGGGGGCTGATCGATGCGCTGGGACGTATTCGCGTGGGCGGCGATCGCACTGCTGCTGTTCGCCGCTGAGGCGATGGCGCCGGGCGCCTTCATGCTGTGGCTGGGCCTGGCCGCGGCGGTGGTGTTCGTCATCGTGTTGCTGTTCTCCGGCATTCCGGTGCTGGCGCAGGCGGCGATCTTCGTCGTGCTCAGCTTCGTGTCGATCCAGGTGTATCGCCGCTGGTTCCGCAAGCGCGAGAAACCCAGCGACCAGCCGGCGCTGAACCGGCGTACCGCCGCGCTGGTCGGGCGCGTGGTGCCGCTGGAACGGGCGATCGTCGAAGGTCGCGGCCGGGTGCAGATCGCCGATGCGTTCTGGGAAGTCGCCGGACCGGAATTGCCGGCAGGCACGCAGGTGCGCGTCACCGGGGCGGACGGGATGACGTTGCAGGTCGAAGCCGCGTGATCCCGCGCATCGCGGTGCTGTTCGCGGCCGCATTCGCCGTCGGCGATGCCTGCGCAGGCGAACTGCGGCACGAGGACAAATGGGTCGGCACCGTGGTGCCGCCGTATCCCTCCGGCGTGCATGAACTCCAGGGAACCTGCGTCGGCCCCGGCACCTCCGGCGACCAGATCTGCACGATCTCGATCCACGTCCTGCGCGACGAGCAGAGCCATGTGCGCAGCGTGCTGGCTACGCGCGAACTGCGCCACGCCGACGGCAGCCTGGTCGGCGGTGACCGGCCGCTGCAGCAGGCCACCGATGCGATCGAACCCGACGAGCTGTACGACGCGAAGGTCGAAGTCGCGGTCGGCACCTGCCAGCGCGACGGTGCCGACGATCCGCGCATCGTCGCGGCGCTGGTCCCGGGACCGGACGTGGAATGGTTCGCCGGCTTCCGCGGGCTGTGGCGGCTGGGCGAGGACGGGCGCTTCACGGCCCTCGATCCGGCCGGCGTGCGCTGCCGCAACGAAGGCTTCGGCTACGACGGCTGAGTAACGCTGTCATCCTGAGCGTAGCGAAGGATCTGTTTTCGTCCCGGGAAACCCGTGCAACAGCAGGTCCTTCGGCTTCGCCTCAGGATGACGAGCCGGTAAAATCCACGGTTTCCCCACAACGGAAACCGCCATGACCCAGCAAACCGTCCTCAACGCCACCCATCGCGCGCTCGGCGCCAAGATGGTGGACTTCGGCGGCTGGGACATGCCGATCCACTACGGCTCGCAGATCGAGGAGCACCACCAGGTGCGCCGCGACGCCGGCATGTTCGACGTCAGCCACATGACCGTGGTCGACCTCGACGGCGCGCGCGTACGCGAGTTCCTGCGCCACCTCGTCGCCAATTCGGTCGACAAGCTGCAGAAGCCGGGCAAGGCGCTGTACACCACGATGCTGAACGAACAGGGCGGGGTGATCGACGACCTGATCGTGTATTTCATGTCCGAGGACTGGTTCCGGCTGGTGGTGAACGCCGCGACCCGCGACAAGGACATCGCGTGGATCACCGGACAGGCCAGGGCCTTCGACGTCGCCGTGCGCGAACGCCCCGAGTTCGGCATGGTCGCGGTGCAGGGCCCGACCGCGCGCGACAAGGTGATCGGCCTGCTGCGCGAAGAAGACCGCGCGCCGGTCTCGAAGCTGGCGCGATTCAGCGCGCGCGAGGCCAAGACCGCCGACGACATCGTCGTGTTCGTCGCCCGCACCGGCTACACCGGCGAGGACGGCTTCGAGGTGATCGTGCCCGAGGCGCAGACCGTCGCGTTCTGGAACGCTCTGCTCGCCGCGGGCGTGAAGCCGGCCGGGCTCGGCGCACGCGACACCCTGCGCCTCGAGGCCGGCATGAACCTCTACGGCCAGGACATGGACGACACCGTGTCGCCCTACGAAGCCGCGCTCGGCTGGACCGTCGCGCTGGACGCGGGTCGCGACTTCATCGGCCGCAAGGTGCTCGAGCGCCAGCACGCCGATGGCGCGCCGCGGCAGATGATCGGCATCGTCATGGACGAGAAGGGCGTGCTTCGCCACGGCCAGAAGGTGCTGACCGCGAACGGCGACGGCGAGATCCTCAGCGGCACGTTCTCGCCCACGCTCGGCAAGGCGATCGCGTTCGCGCGCGTGCCGGCCGGCGAGTCCGGGGACGTGCGCGTGGACATCCGCGGCAAGGAAGTGCCGGTGCGGGTGGTGAAGTTCCCGTTCGTGCGCGATGGGGCGAGCCTCGTGCCCGCGAAGTGACTTAACGTCACTTCGCACGAGGCGCGCCGCCCGAAGCAGGAGCGGAGGGCAGGGGTTCTTGGCGAGGCAAGGATGTCGAGCCTGGAACCGACGATGGACGGCATTTGACGCGACGCCTTGGTGCTTCGCTACACTTGGCGCCGGACGAGACGGCATCCCCCAACGGAGCGTTGTATGAGCGAGATCCCCGGCGACCTGAAGTTCCTCAAATCCCACGAATGGGCGCGTGTCGAAGGCGACGGCAAGGTGACCGTCGGCATCTCCGACCATGCGCAAGGACTGCTCGGCGACCTGGTCTACGTCGAGTTGCCGAACGTCGGCGACCGGGTCGAGGCCGGCAACGCCAGCGCGGTGGTGGAGTCGGTGAAGGCGGCATCGGACGTCTACGCGCCGGTCACCGGCAAGGTCGTGGAGGTCAATTCGGCGCTCGCCGACAAGCCCGAGACGATCAACGAGGACGCCTACGGCGACGGCTGGCTGTACGTGGTCGAAGCCGAGGAGCCCGAGCAGTTGAACGAACTCCTCGGCCCGGACGACTACGCCGAACTGCTCGAGGAAGAGGAACACTGACGGCGCGAAGCCGCTTCCCGCGACACTCCGATCCGGCCGCGCAAGCGGCCGGTTTCGTTTCCACGGGCGACATCCGCGACGTCGCCGCGATCCGCGTGGACGCGACCGCGATCGCTTGCGGCGAGGGTCGGCATGCCGCGCGATTTCGCGCAAATCGGGTGTTGCGACGCGAAATCCGGAGCCGGCCGCTAAAAATTTTTCGCGCCCGTCGCCGTGCTCCACGGCGCCGCCGCCGCAGCATCATCGGTATCGCAGACGCCATGCGCATCGCCGCTTGCGCCACATGCGTCGTGAATCGCGCAGCTGTTTTCAAGATGTTTTTCGCCGACGCGCGCGTGCGTGGTGCGTGCACGGCGATGTCGACGCCGGTTCCGCGTCCGCGTCCCCGCCGTTCCGCCGCCGCCCGTGCCGGGAACACGACGGCACATTCGTGTTGCAAAAGTATTGACAGTCGAAAAAACCGTGATTAGGTTTCGCCCAGCAGACGGTTCCTGCGGAAGCAAGTGAGAACAGTTACGACGACCAAGCGCCAGGAAACAACGAACTCCGCCCCGACGTACAAAAAGGTGGACTCAGGCGTCGTCTCCCCCGAAGAAAGCAAACCCGCTTCCATCGACATCCGCTTCCAGTCCCGTTCGGCCGCCATGCAAGCGGCCGATTCCGTGTCTGGAAGGGTGAAGTCCAGGCAAATCGTGTTCAGGCGGCAACGGCCGCCGACCCATGCAGGCACGGAAGCCCGCATGCCAAGAATCCGTTCCGGCGTGCTCCGCGCGCTGGCGGTTGCTCGCGGGTCCGACTCCCGCGGCGTTGTCGAGTACTGGGCAGCCATAGCAGTACCCGCAAGTCCACTGACGAGGAGAGCCATCCCATGGCCATGAAGAAAGCTGCGAAGAAACCCGCCAAGAAGGCGGCTAAGAAGAAGGTCGCCAAGAAGAAGACCGCCCGCAAGGGCGTCAAGAAGGCCGCCAAGAAGACCGCGAAGAAGGCGGTGAAGAAGGCTGCCAAGCGCAAGCCTGCGAAGAAGGCCGCGAAGAAGGTCGCCAAGAAGCGCAAGCCCGCGAAGAAGGCCGCGAAGAAGGCCGCCAAGCGCAAGCCCGCGAAGAAGGCCGCCAAGCGCAAGCCTGCGAAGAAGGCCGCGAAGAAGGCTGCCAAGCGCAAGCCCGCGAAGAAGGCCGCGAAGAAGGCTGCCAAGCGCAAGCCGGCGAAGAAAGCTGCTAAAAAAAAAGCTAAGAGGTCGGTGAAGAAGTCCGGTCCGGTGGCGATGCCGTCGGTTCCGGCGCCGATGATCTAAGCAGTTCCACTGCAATCTGCGAGCCCCTTTCCCGCAGCCCAGGCGGGGAAGGGGTTTTCTTTTTGGCGTCGTGGCTTGCTGTTGTCGCCCAACCGGCGAAGCGGATCAGTGCGGCGATCCGCCGGCAGCCTTGGATTGCGTGCCGTCGTTGCCGTCGGGATCCGAGGCTGCGTCGGTGTCCAGCTGGCCACCCGCGTACAGCGTCGCCGGCGTGGCCGGGCCCTCGATCCAGGCGCGATAGGGCAGGCCGAGCGCGCGGTCGATGATGGTCGGCAACAGTCCGCTCGGTAGCGCGCTCTCGCTGTTCCAGAGGATGGCGATGCCGAGGTCGCGATCAGGCAGCATCGCCACCACGCCGCGGTAACCCTGTACCGCACCGCCGTGGAACACGAGTTCGTGCCCGGCGTAGTCGTACACGCGCCAGCCGATCGCGTAACCGGCCGAGCTCAGGCGTTCGCGCCGCCATTCGGAGCCACGCAATTCGGTCGGGGTCGAGATCAGCGGGCGATGCAGGGTCGCCAGCAGCGACGCTGGCAACACGTCGGGGCGATGCCCGGTCTGCGCGATCAGCCATTGCGACATGTCGCTGATGCTGGCGTTGACGCCGGCCGCGGGCAGCACGCGGTAATAGCTCGGCTTCGGCATCAGCGCGATCCAGCCGCCGCCGCCGCGCACGTGAGGGCGCGCCCAGCGCGCGCTCGATTCGATGCCGTCGAGGCCGGTGCTCGCGTCCTTCATGCCCAGTGGTTTGAACACCATCTGCGCGAGTTCACGACCGTAAGCCTCGCCTGAAGCCGTGGCCAACACGTTGCCGATCAGGCTGAAGGCCACGTTCTGGTAGGCGTAGCACTGGCCCGGATCGCAGGTCATCGGCGCGTAGGCCAGCCTGGAAACGAGGCTGGCGTAATCCGCATTCGCCTCGAGGTCGCGGTCGAATGCGTTGCGGGTCACGCCGACGCGATGGCTGAGCAGGTCGGCGACGGTGAGTTCGCGCTCGGCGCCGGGACGCGACAGGCGCAGCCACGGCACGTAGTCGACCACGGGCGTGTCCCAGCGGAACTTGCCTTCGTTCACCAGCAGCCCGGTGAGCGTGCCGGCGAACGCCTTCGACAGCGAGGCGAGGCGGAACACGGTGTGGTTGTCGATGGCTTGCGCGGCCTGCACGTCGGTGACGCCGTAGCCGCGTTCGCTGACCACGCGCCCGTTCTGGACGATGGTCATCGCCAGACCCGGAACGCCCTGGTCGATGACGAGTTGCTGCGCCACTCTTTCGAATTCGGCGGGATCGAACGCGGCGCCGGGCCGCGGCGTGGCGTAAACGGGTGCTTGCGACGCTTGTTGCGAAGGTGGCGGCGTGTACGCGGCCGCACCGCGCCAGCGCAATGAATCCTGCGCGCCGCTGCCGGCGGCGAGCGGCAACAACAACAGGCTGAGGGTCCAGGCGAGGCGCGTCCGCTTCTGCGGCCGGTTCGCGTCGTCTTTCATCGCGGGGTCCCCGTCCGTATGCTCTCTTCAGGCGATGATAACGCCTGTGTCCTTTTCTGCATGAATGGGGAGAAGTTTGATGTCCATGTTGCTGATCCTGCTGGTAATTGTGGTGGTCGTCGCATTCTGGGCGATGGGCATCTACAACGGCCTCGTCACCGCGCGCAACGCCTTCAAGAACGCCTTCGCCCAGATCGACGTGCAGTTGCAGCGCCGTTTCGACCTGATTCCGAACCTGGTCGAAGTCGCCAAGAAGTACATGGCGCACGAACGCGAAACCCTGGAAGCGGTGATCGCCGCGCGTTCTGCCGCGCAATCGGGCCTGTCCGCGGCCAAGGCCAACCCCGGCGATCCGGCGGCGATGGCACAGCTCGCCGCGGCTCAGGGCCAATTGAACGCCGGCCTCGGGCGCCTGCTCGCGGTGGCCGAGGCCTACCCGGACCTCAAGGCCAACCAGAACATGATGCAGCTCACCGAAGAGCTGACCAGCACCGAGAACAAGGTCGCGTTCGCGCGGCAGGCGTTCAACGATTCGGTGATGGCCTACAACAACAAGCGCGAAGTGTTCCCGAACAGCATCTTCGCCGGCATGTTCGGCTTCGCCCCGGCCACGCTGCTGGAAATCCCGGCGGAAAAGCAGGCCGAGGTCCGCGCCGCGCCGAAGGTGCAGTTCTAGGAGCAGGGATCGGGGACTAGGGGCTAGGGATGGCAGGCAACATGTTCAACCAGTGCGCTATGAATCTAGTCCCAAGATCCCAGTCCCCAGCCCCGGCACTTCAATGAACTTCTTCGAACACCAGGCCGCGGCCCGGCGCGCATCGACGCGCCTGGTCGTGCTGTTTGCGCTGGCGGTGGTCGGCATCGTGCTCGCGGTCGATGTGGTGGCGTGGGCAACCACGCGCTCCACCGGCGCGCTCGCGTTCTTCACCTTCGCCACGCTGGCGACGATCGGCCTCGGTTCGCTCTATCGCATCGCATCCCTGCGCGGCGGCGGCGAGCCGGTCGCGCTGCAGATGGGTGGCGTGTCGGTGCCCGAGGATACGACCGACCCCAACCTGCGCCGGCTGCGCAACGTGGTCGAGGAAATCGCGATCGCCTCCGGCGTGCCGGTGCCCAGGCTCTATGTGCTCGAACACGAGGCCGGCATCAACGCCTTCGCCGCCGGTTACTCGCCCTCCGACGCGGTGGTCGCGGTCACACGAGGCGCGCTCGACCGGCTCAACCGCGACGAACTGCAGGGCGTCATCGCCCACGAGTTCAGCCACATCCTCAATGGCGACATGCGCCTGAACATCCGCCTGATCGGCGTGCTGTTCGGCATCCTCATGCTCGGCATCATCGGCCGCAAGATCCTGCTCTACGGTGGCCGCGGGCGCGATTCGCGCGGCGCCGCCGCGCTGTTGCTGGCGGCACTGGTGGCGATCGTGGTCGGCTCGATCGGCCTGTTCTTCGGGCGCATGATCAAGGCCGGCGTCAGTCGTTCGCGCGAATCGCTGGCCGACGCCAGCGCGGTGCAGTTCACCCGCCAGACCATCGGCCTTGCCGGTGCGCTGAAGAAGATCGGCGGCCTTGCCGATGGCTCGAACCTCAACGACCGCGGCAACGCCGAGGAGGTGAGCCACATGCTGTTCGGCGAGGGCCTCCACCTGTCCGGCCTGTTCGCCACGCATCCGCCGCTGCTCAAGCGCATCCAGGCGCTGGAACCGCAGTTCCGCGGCGAGGAACTGGAACAACTGCGTGCGAAGTGGTTCGCCGCGGCGCCGGTGGGGCTGGACGAGGACGCGATGCTCGGCCTCGATGCCGTGGGCGGCTCGCGCCTGCCGAACGCGGCGCAGGAATTGAACATCACCCCGCCGATGGTCGTCGCGCAGGTCGCCACCCCGGCAGCCGACGACTACAGGCGCGCCGACGCGATCGCCAGCGGCATTCCCGATGCCCTGCGCGACCTCGCCGCGCAGCGTGACATGGTGATGCCGCTGCTGCTCGCGCTGCTGCTCGCCGACGACGAGGAACTCGCGTCGCGCCAGCACGTGGAAATCGCCGCCCGCCTCGGCAGCGACGCCGCCGACCAGGCCGCGCGCATCCACCAGCAACTCGTCGCCGACTTGCACCCGATGCTGCGCCTGCCGCTGGCGGCGCTGGCGTTCCCGGTGCTGCGCCTGCGCCCGCGTCCGCAGCTCGACGCGTTCATGGACACGGTGCACGCGGTGGTGAATGCCGATGGCGAGGTTTCGCTGTTCGAGTACTGCCTTGGCCGGCTGCTGACCGTGCAGGTGCGCGAGTCGCTCGATCCCTCGCGCTACGCGCGCTTCGGCCCGCGCAAGCCCAGCGCGGTGAAGCGCGAACTGGCGCTGCTGCTTTCCGTCGTCGCCCAGGCCGGCAACGATGACAGTCCCGACAACGCGCGTCGCGCCTACCTCGCCGGCATGCAGCGCGTGCTGCCCAGCGATCATCTGCCCTACGCACCACCCGCGGATGGCGTGCTCGCGCTGGACGAGGCCTGGGAGCCGCTGGACCGGCTCGATCCGTTGGCCAAGCAGGTGCTGGTCGAGGCCGTGACCGCAGCGATCAGCAACGACGGCCGCATCAGCGTCGCCGAATCGGAACTGTTGCGCACCATCTGCGGCGTGCTGCATTGCCCGCTGCCGCCGATGCTGGAGCGGGGGTGAGCTGCCGTTCCCTCTCCCCTTTGCGGGAGAGGGTGGCGCGTAGCGCCGGGAGAGGGGATGGGTAAAGAGAAAAAATCGCTCGACGGTTGGTCGCAACTGCGCCGGTCGGTTCGGGAAATGCGCGAAGGAACCTATCTGGCCAATGCACAGGCCCGGAAACGCGCATCCAGGACGCCGTGGGATGCGCTGGGATTCCTTATCGCGATCCCGATCTTTTGCGTACTTTGGTGGGGCGGTGTGCGATTGGAAATCGCGTTGGTGCATGCGTTTCGGCCATCAGTTCCCGACGCCGCCATCGGGTTCGGCCCGGGCCAAACGACGTTGGCGGGCATCATTTTCTTGCTCGCGCCGATTCTGACTTCGATCAGCATCGCGCTCCTACTCGGAAACGCATTCGTCCATTCAATTCCTGCGGCACGCCGTGCGCAGGCGTTGAAGTCGGGCGGCATGGCCTATGCCGAAGCGCAATCGGGATTGGCGGTGGCTGCGTTGCTCGGGTTCGCGATTTACGTAGTCCTTGTGTTGATCACGATCTTGCTGGCATGAGATTGAGACAACCCCTCTCCCGCCCTTCGGGCACCCTCTCCCGCAAGGGGAGAGGGAACATCAACTGCGTTGAATCAACTCCGCCGCGCGTTCCGCGATCATGATCGTTGGCGCGTTGGTGTTGCCGCTCGGCAGCGTCGGCATCACCGAGGCATCGACCACGCGCAGGCCTTCGACGCCGCGCACGCGCAATTCCGGATCGACGACCGCGTCGTCGTCCTTGCCCATGCGGCAGGTGCCGACCGGGTGGTACACGGTTTCGGCGCGATCGCGCACGAACGCGATCAGGTCGGCTTCGGACTTCGGCGCCTGTGCCGGGAAAATCGGTGCGCCGCGATACGGGTCGAACGCCTTCTGCGCGAAGATGTCGAGCGAGATCCGCGCGCATTCGACCATCACCTTGAGGTCGAAACCCTCGGGGTCGCCGAGGTAATTCGCCTCGATCCGCGGCTTGTCGCTGGCGCGGTTGCTGGTCAACGTGAGCTTGCCGCGACTGCGCGGGCGCAGGAAGCAGGCGTGCATGGTGTAGCCGTCACCGGGCAGGCGGTTGCGGCCGTGGTCGTCGATCATCGCCGGGATGAAATGCAGTTGGATGTCGGCGCGTTCGTCCGTGGCCAACGATGAGCGCACGAAGCCGGCGCCTTCGGCGATGTTGCTGGTGCCGGGGCCGCGATGGCCGCGCAGGAAATAATCGAACGCGGTCTTCACCTCGCTGGCGCGGTCGTAGCTGGTGCGACGGGTTTCATGCTGCAGCGTGGTGACGTCGAGGTGGTCCTGCAGGTTGGCGCCGACGCCGGGAAGGTCGGCGACGGGGGCGATGCCGTGCCGGCGCAGGTCGTCGGCCGGGCCGATGCCGGACAGCATCAGCAGTTGCGGCGAATTGATCGCGCCGCCGCACAGGATCACTTCGGCCGCGGGCTGGTGGAACGCCTGGCCGCGCATCGAATAGGTGACGCCGGTGGCACGGCCGCGCTCGAAGGTGACGCGCGAGGCCAGCGCGCCGGTGTGCACGGTGAGGTTGGGTCGCGGTTTCGCCGGATCGAGGTAGGCAAGCGCGGTCGAGCAGCGCGCGCCGTCGCGCTGGGTGACCTGGTACAGGCCCGCGCCGAGCTGCGAGGCGCCGTTGAAATCCGGGTTGAACGGAATGCCGGCCTGGGCCGCGGCTTCGATATAGACCCGGGTCAGCGGATTGACCTGGCGCAGGTCGGACACCGTGAGCGGGCCATCGGCGCCATGCCACGGGTCGGCGCCCCGGGTGTTGCCTTCGCTGCGCTTGAAGTAGGGCAGTACGTTGTCCCAGTTCCAGCCGTCCGCGCCCTGTGCGGCCCAGTCGTCGTAGTCGCGCGCAACGCCGCGGATGTAGCACATCGCGTTGATGGAACTGGAACCGCCGAGCACCTTGCCGCGCGGCCACCAGATGCTGCGGCCATCGAGCTGCGGTTCCGGCTGCGTGTTGTAGTCCCAGTTGATCGACTTGATCCCGGCGATCTTGGCCAGGCCCGCCGGCATGTGGATGAAGGGATGCCAGTCGCGTCCACCGGCTTCAAGCAACAGGACCTTGCGCTTGGGATCCGCGGAGAGGCGGTTGGCGAGCACGCAGCCGGCGGAGCCGGCGCCGATGATGATGGTGTCGAACACGTCGTTCCCGGGAATCCTCGAATCGCCCGACACTATGCCGCGCCGCTTGAGCAATTGCTCGGCCGAACGCTAGGCAACGCGCCACTGGCTGCGGTAACGTGCCGCGACCCCAGCGGAGCGTGCCGATGTCGTCCTTCCCGACCGGATCCGGTCCGGCGCGCGTGCGCGGCGGGGAATGGCGCGCGGTGGCGTGGTCGTTCGCCTACTTCTTCTGCGTGCTGTCCGCGTACTACGTGATGCGCCCGGTGCGCGAGCAACTGTCGGCGGCGGTCGGTTCGACCCAGTTGCCGTGGTTCTTCGCCGCGACCTTCGTCGCCACCCTCGCGCTGACGCCGGTGTTCGCCTGGCTGGTGTCGCGCTGGCCACGCCGGATCGTGGTGCCATTGGTGTATGCGTTCTTCATCGCCTGCCTGCTCGCGTTCGTGCCGCTGTTCACGTTCGAAGGCCTGGTCAGCCCGAAGGCGCTGGGCACGCTGTTCTTCGTCTGGGTGAGCGTGTTCAACCTGTTCGTGGTCTCGGTGTTCTGGAGCTTCATGTCCGACATCTGGAGCGACGAACAGGCGCGCCGGCTGTACCCGATCATCGCCCTGGGCGGCACCGCCGGCGCCATCGTCGGACCGGCACTGACGCGAGTGCTGGTCGGCCGCATCGGCGTCGCCCATTTGCTGGTGGTGTCGGCGGTACTGCTTGCGCTGGCGATGCTGTGCGTGCTGGTGCTCGGCCGCTGGGCGCGCGAACACGGCGTGCATCGCCATCGCCAGGAACACGAAGAGGCCATCGGCGGCGGCATGTTCGACGGGCTCAAGCAGGTGTTCGCCACGCCGTTCATCCGCACCATGGCGATCCTGATGCTGCTGGGCGACGCCATCGGCACCATCGCCTATGCGCTGGTCATCGATTATTCCGGCGCCACCTTCCACGACGCGGTCTCGCGCACGCGCTTCGCCGCCGACATCGATCTCGTCACCAACGTCATCCAGATCATCGCGCAGTTGACCCTGACCCGCTGGCTGCTGGTACGCCACGGCGCCGCGCCGGTGCTGGCGGTGCGCGCCATCGTCGGCATCCTCGCCTGCATCGGCATGGCGCTGGCGGCCGATCCGTACGCGATCGTGATCGGGCCGCTGGATCTGACCGTCGGCCCGCTGCATTTCGCGCTGAGCGGGCTGCCCTGGGTCGCGCTGATGCTGATCTTCACCCGTTCGCTGGCCTACGGCATGGACCAGCCCGCGCGCGAAAGCCTGTTCACCCTGGTGCCGCGTGGCATGCGCTACAAGGGCAAGAACGCGGTGGATACCGCGGTGTGGCGCGCCGGCGACGTGGTCAGTGCGCTCACTGTCAACGGCCTGCGCGCGGCCGGGGCGAGCATCAGCGTGTTCGGCTGGATCGGTGCGGCGGCGCTGGCGGCGTCCGGTTCGCTCGGCTGGGCGCTGGCGCGCAAGCTCGAACGCGCGAGTGCCGCCGGCGATGTGTACTAGCGGGCTTTTCCGCCGGTGAATCCGCTGCCGCAAGACCGCGCGCACCGTTCGCGCCGCCATCGTCGCATCCTGCAGTGGTGCGCGTGGTTCGCCGCGGCGGTACTGCTTGCCGTGTGCGTGCAGGGTTTCGTGATCGAACCCGGGCAACTGGTCGAACGCGACTACACGCTGTCGCCGCGCGGCTGGCCGCGCGCCTGCGACGGCTTGCGCGTGGACGTGGTCGCCGATACCCACACCGGCTCGCCACGCAACGGCCTCGATCATTTCGACGCGATGGTGCGCGAACTGTCGAACGACGATTCGAAGATCGTGCTGATGGCCGGCGACTACGTGATCCTGAAGGTGCTGCTCGGCCATTACGTTCCCGCGAGCGAGATCGCGAAACACCTGAAGCCGCTGCTCGCGCGCAAGCCGGTGTACGCGGTGTTGGGCAACCACGACTGGTGGAAGGGCGGGCCGGCGGTACGCGATGCCTTCGCCGCGGCCGGCGTGCGCATGATCGACAACCGCGCGGCGCGCGTGGACATCGATGGATGCGGATTCTGGTTGGTCGGCCTCGGTGATGCGCTTGAAGGCCATCCGGACATCGCCGGTGCGTTCGCGCAGGTGACAGGCGATGCGCCCGCCATCGCACTCACGCATGAGCCCAGCCTGTTCCCGCGCATCCCGGCGCGCGCGACGCTGACCGTCGCCGGCCACACCCATGGCGGACAGGTGCAGTTGTGGCCGCGAACCCTGTTTGGCGAGGAAAGATTCGATCCCGGTTCAAGCCGCCTCAGCGGTGTTTACGACGTCAATGGCCGATTGGTGTTCGTCACCCCCGGCATCGGCACCAGCATCCTGCCGATGCGCCTCGGCGTGCCGCCGGAAATCTCGCGCCTGACCTTGCGCAGCGCAACGCCGGACGATGACGTCGAGACGCAAGCGCCCCGATGAGCAGGGCGCTATGTCGCCATGCAGCGCTATTTGTTGATGATGACCGGGTTCTTGCCATCGTCCCCATCGCCGGGCGCCTGGCGCAACTGCTCGCGCAGTTCCTGTTCGCGCCGTTCCTGTTGTTCCTGTTCTTGTTCCGAACCGGGACTGTTGTGGTTGCTCATGGCGTACTCCTGGGTGGATGTGCGGCCGCGTGGCCGCGACGCTGTTGCACTTCGACCTGCGATGGCCGCCAGGCATGAATCAGCGGTTGATGATGACGGGGTGGTTGCCGCGGTTCCCCGGGTCGGTTTCCCCGATCTTGGTCCCGGTGCCCGAGATGGATGGCGTCGTGTAGATGTTCGCTCCCTGCTTGACGCGGAGTCTGTAGCGCCATCTCCCGAATTTCCCGGTTCCGACATGGTTGTCCTGGGTGGAAATCGTTTTCTTCCCGGGATCGGCGTCGAAAATGCCGAAGACGTCCTTGCCCGG
>Ga0209023_10000250_pt1 | contig 89855 bp, 72 predicted proteins | sample LakOneMetagenome_FD_187468 | JGI IMG/M metagenome (GOLD analysis project Ga0209023, IMG submission 187468) | Freshwater and sediment microbial communities from Lake Erie, Canada (SPAdes) (version 2) | ecosystem: Environmental > Aquatic > Freshwater > Lentic | place: Lake Erie, Canada... | reverse complement strand
CGTTCGCCGCTGCCGACGGCCGCCTCAGCTGGAGCGCCCCGACGTTCATCAATGCGACGACGTCCCCGGCAATCTTCAATGACAAGGAGTGGATCGCCGCCGATGCAAATGCGGCGAGCCCCTTCCGTGACCGCGTTTATGTCTCCTGGACACGCTTTGTCTTCAACCCGACTACTGGGGCCTACGTGCAGTCACCGATCTTTTTCGCGTCTTCCAGCGACGGCGGCCGGAGCTTCACTGAGCCCAAGTCGATCTCGGCCAATGTGCTGTACGACCAGGGTTCTCGCCCGGTGGTGGGCCCGGACGGCTCCCTCTACGTGTTCTTCGAGGGTTCGACTCGCTTGGCTACGGCGAATTCCACCTACGTGGTGAAGTCGACAGATGGAGGAGCAAGCTGGGGCAAACCAGCGGCGATTTCGACTCTCGTTGAGAGCGAGGTTCTGGCCGACACCGCCTTCCGGGTCAACAGCTTCCCCGCCGCCGCGGCCGCTCCGAACGGCGACCTCTATGCGACGTGGACGACGATGCTGAACGGAGCATCCACGTCCGTCTACAGCAGGTCAACGAACGGTGGCGCAACCTGGTCGGCGCCGCTTCGAGTGTTCCTCGCCGCGACACGGACGGCGGAAGGATATCCCGCCGGCGGCCTGATTGCCCCGGCGCCGGCTGGGCCGGTCGAGGATGTCTTCCCAGCCGTGGACGTGTCCGCCGATGGGAGCGTCTACATGGGCTCCTACCGCGGCGCCACGGTGTCGCCGTGGCAGACCTGTGCATCCGCACTTCCGCCGCCGGTGGGGCGTATCTCCTGTGACGTACTCGGCGCCTCCATCCACAACACCCGCCTCGACTATGTCGTCACCAACCTGACAACAAGCCAGACTCGAACCGTGAGCACCCACCCGATCAACACTCGATATGGGTTCGGGGGCGGGTTCTTCGGTGACTATACCGACCTCTCGGCCGGGAGCGACGGAACGTTCCACGCTGTCTGGACGGATACCAACAACACGCAAAGCGTTCAGTGGTTCTACGGCGCCCAGTTCGTGCCATCGTCTGTTCACCAACAGGACATCGTCACGGCACAAGGGCGTTTCTGAGCGGAATCTATGCCGGGGCCCCTGACATGGCTGTGGTCCGGCCGCGCGAAGCGAACCGGACCACAGCGGTGAGTGCGCTGATCAGACCGTGCGCGGTGCTCTTGCCAGGTTGGCTTCGAGTTCGGCTGCGTTCTGTCGGATGCCATAGGCGGGACGGTCGCGCTCGACGCGCCAGCTCTCGGCAAGCGGCCCGATGTTCACGGTGTCGAAACCGAATTCGCCATAGAGCTTCGTGACGAATTCGGCCGCGTCGGCAAAGTCCGACGCTGTGGCGAGCGCACGCCGATCGGGATCACCGATCGGAAGCGAAGTCGCGGTGATGTCGGAGGCCGTGATGTGGTTGAAGCCCTTGGCAACGCGCGAGGTGGGCAAATGTGCCTGCAGCATGCCGGTCACGGTCGCCTCACCGTTGTCGAGGGCGTCGATGTGGCCGTCACGCTCGAAATAGTAGTTGTTGGTGTCGATCACGATTTTGCCGGCGAGCTGCTCTACAGGTACGTCCCGGTACGCCTTGAGGGGCACGGTGACTACGGCGATGTCCGCTGCGTCTGCGGCCTGTGCTGCCGTACCGGCGGTTGCCTTCGAACCGAGCTCCGCAACGAGGTCCGTGAGCGTCTCCGGGCCACGCGAATTGCTGATCACCACGTCATAGCCGCTCGCCACCGCCTTACGGGCGATCTGACTTCCAATGTTTCCTGCACCGATGATTCCAAGAGTAGTCATGGTGGGTGTAACGGTCACGGCACCAAAATTGTTCCGCGTTCTCTGCACAAGCAGCAGGGGTCCCGGTCAGCCCTCGCCCGGACGGGGGGCTGGCAGCAGATTCTGCTCCCTTCTAATCTTCTTTCATTCTCTCTTGCCGACAGGCTGGATCCGCAATGCTGGATGAATGGTCGAGCGGTGAAGATCATGTCCTGTGCCAGGTCAGGGTTGTGGCACGAATCTCGATTACGAAGGAGTAATTGCAATGACGACTGGAAAGCTCAGCGCATTTGGCTCGATCGCAAATATCCAGGTAGACCGGCGCCTTGTGTTGACCGGGGCGATGAGCATGGCGGCCATCTCCCTGCTTGCGGCCTGCACGCCCGGAGGGACGACGTCGTCCACAGCCGGCGCTCAAACGCTCACGTTCGGTTCGGCCGCGTCCGATGATGTACCGAAGCGGGCCTATCAGGCGGCCGTTGCCGCATTCCAGAAATCCTCGAACGGCACAGTTACCACCAACACCGTCTCTCACAACGATTTTCAGAACAACATCAACACGTACCTTCAGGGCAGTCCTGATGACTCCTTCACCTGGTTCGCCGGTTATCGAATGCGCTACTACGCCGACAAGGGCCTGGTCGCGCCGATTGACGACGTGTGGGACAAGATCGGTGGCGACTTCAGTACCGGGCTAGCCAGCGCCTCAACGGGCGACGATGGCAAGAAGTACTTCGTACCCAACTACAACTATCCCTGGGGATTCTTCTACCGCAAGAGCGTCTTCACGGAGAAGGGCTATACGGTTCCGAAGACGTTCGATCAGCTGGTCGCCCTGGCCAAGCAGATGCAGTCGGATGGCCTCACTCCGATCGCCTTTGCCGACAAGGACGGTTGGCCCGCGATGGGCACGTTCGATTACATCAACATGCGCACGAACGGCTACCAGTTCCACATGGATCTCACCGCGCATAAGGAATCCTGGGACCAGAAGAAAGTCCAGGACGTCTTCGACAACTGGAAGCAGCTGCTTCCGTACCAGTCGGCCAATGCTCTCGGTCTCACGTGGCAGGAAGCCGCCCAGCTTCTGGGCACCGGAAAGGCCGGCATGTACCTGCTCGGCTCCTTCGTTACTCAGCAGTTCACCGACCCGGCCGTGCTCGCGGATATCGACTTCTTCCCCTTCCCAGAGATGGCCATGGAAGGCCAGGATGCGGTTGAGGCACCCATCGACGGGCTCATGCTCTCGAAAAAGGGTGGCACCAACCCCGCCGCCCGCGATTTCCTGGCCTTCATGGGTACCCCGGCAGGTCAGGAGGCGTATTTCTCGGTCGACAAGTCGAACCTGATGACGGTCAAGGGCGCTGATACCTCCGGGTACAGCGACTTCAACAAGAAGTTGGCCGACGTGATCGCCAACGCGAAATCCATCAGCCAATTCTTCGACCGGGACGCGTTGCCGGCCATGGCGAACAACGTGATGATCCCCGCTCTGCAGGGGTTCTTGCAGGACGGCACGGTTGACACCGCGAATCTCGAAGCGCAGGCCAAAGCGCTCTACGCCGCCCAGTAGGACGAGAACAGACAGTGGCCAACACGGCTCAGTCGACGGCGCCGACCGGAAGGCGTTCCTCCGTTCGGCGCCGCCGGTACAGCATGCTTTCCCGCGGCGACAAAGTTGTTCTGGTAGCGATGGTGCTTGTGCCGACGGTGATCCAGCTGGTTCTGATCTGGATTCCCACGTTGATCTCGGTGGTGTTGTCGTTTGTTCGTTGGAACGGGCTGGCGTTCTCCGATATCCGGCCGGCCGGCCTGGCGAACTACGCTTTCGTTTTCAACGACTATCCGCCGTTCTGGCCGGCGCTCCAGCACAATGTGCTGTGGTTGGCGTTCTTGGCGCTGATTGCGACCCCGCTCGGGCTGCTGCTGGCGATTCTCCTCGATCAAAACATTCGCGGAACGCGCATCTACCAGAGCATCTTCTTCGCTCCGGTGATGCTCTCGCTGGTACTGATCGGAGTGATCTGGCAGTTGTTCTACTCCCAGAACAACGGCCTGCTGAATTTTCTGTTGGGAACTTCGGGAACGCCGCAGGCTGTGGACTGGTTCGGCAACCCCGACGTCAACATTTGGGCGGCACTCATCGCTGCGACCTGGCGACATGCCGGTTACGTGATGATTCTGTACTTAGCCGGGCTCAAAGGGGTCGATCCCGCGCTGCGGGAGGCCGCTTCCCTGGACGGCGCCAATGCGGTCCAGACATTTTTTCAGGTTGTATTCCCGGTGATGAGGCCGATCAACATTGTGATCGTCGTCATCACCATCATTGAATCGTTGCGTGCGTTCGACATCGTCTACGTCATCAACCGCGGAACGAATGGCCTGGAACTCATCAGCGCCCTGGTGGTCCAGAATCTGGTGGGCGAAGGGCAGGTCATCGGGGTCGGTTCGGCTCTGGCGGCCATCCTGCTCGTCGTGTCGCTGGTGCCCATCATCGTGTACCTCAACCGCACCTTCAAAAAGGAGGCATGAATGTCCCGCCTCGACACCCGAACATCGCCTGAGCAGACGGGGGGTGCACCGACGGGTTCCGACGCATCCCGCCCTCGCAACCGCAAGACCGGATCACTCTCGCGGCCGCGGTACGGCGTGCACGCCTTCCTGATCATCATGGCGGTCCTGTGGCTGATTCCGCTGGGCTGGGCCGTCTTCACTGCCCTGCGCTCCAAGGAGAACACCGATAAGTATGGCTACTTCAGTTTCGGGGGCGGATTCAATCTCGACAACTTCGTGCTGGCCTGGAACCAGGGCGGTTTTGCGGGGCTGCTCACCAACTCGGTGATCATCGTGGTCCCCAGCGTGATTTTCACCTTGTTCTTCGCGTCGATGATGGCCTTCGCCGTGAGCAGATTCAGTTGGAAGCTCAACATCACCCTGCTGATCATGTTCACGGCGGGAAACCTTCTGCCACCACAGGTGCTCGCGGCGCCGCTCTTCCAGCTGTTCAAAAACGTTGAACTGCCCTACTCCGTGAGCGGATCGGGAACCCTGCTCAATACGTACTTTGCGGTGATTGCCGTCGACACGGCGTTCCAAATCGGCTTCTGCACGTTTGTGCTGTCGAACTATATGAAGGCACTGCCGAACGATATCACCGAGGCTGCGTTCGTTGACGGTGCCGGACTGTGGCGGCAGTATTGGGAGATCATCATGCCACTGACGCGTCCGGCCCTGGCGGCACTGGGTACCTTGGAAATCATCTGGATTTACAACGATTTCTTCTGGCCGTTGCTCTTCATCCAGAGTGGCAACATGCTGCCCGTCACGACCGGGCTGAACAACCTTCAGGGTCAGTTCCTCTCCAACTACAACCTGCTGGCAGCGGGAGCGATCATCACGCTGATCCCGACCCTGATCATCTACATCGCGCTGCAGCGGCAATTTGTCGCCGGGCTCACCCTCGGCGCCAGTAAGGGATGACCATGAAACGAATAACCTCCCGGCTGAGCGATGACGGCACTCCCGCGTTCGGGTTCGGAGCGGACTACAACCCCGAACAGTGGGATCCATCCGTCTGGCAGGAAGACGTACAGCTCATGCAATCCGCCGGTGTCAACCTCGTGAGCGTGGGAATCTTCAGCTGGGCACTGCTTGAACCTAGCGAAGGCACCTACGAGTTCGGGTGGCTTGATGCCGTTTTGGATCTTCTGTTTGAATCGGGTATCCGGGTGGACTTGGCCAACGCGAGCGCGTCCCCTCCGCCCTGGTTCTCCGCCACCTACCCCCAGTCGCTGCCGATGACCGCGTCGGGCATCCGACTCGGTTACGGTTCCCGCCAGGCCTTCTGCGGGTCAAGCCCGGAATACCGCAGGGCAGCGGCAGCGCTGACCACGGCGATCGTCGAGCGCTACTCGGGCCACCCCGCCGTGATCATGTGGCATGTGCACAACGAATACGGATGTCACAACCAGCCCTGCTACTGCGAGGTGTCAGCGAGGGCGTTCTGTGTGTGGCTTCAGAAGAAATACGACACGGTCGAAGCCTTGAATCACGCGTGGGGGACCGCTTTCTGGTCGCAGCACTACGAAAGCTTCGCCGATATCACGCCGCCGAGGCAGTCGGGCACGTTCATCAATCCGACTCAAACACTCGACTTCGCCCGGTTCTCCTCCGACGAACTCCTGGCCTGTTACGACGCCGAAGCGGACATCCTCCGTTCCCATTCAACCCTCCCGGTCACGACCAATTTCATGGGCTTCCAGATGGGGCTGGACAAACCGGTTGATTATTGGACGTGGTGCGGTCACATGGACGTGGTGTCCAACGATCATTACCTCATCGCCGAGGATGAGCGTAATTTCCAGGACCTGGCCATGACATCGGACTTCGTTCGTGGGCTGTCCCAGGGCGAGCCGTGGTTACTGATGGAACACTCCACGTCTTCCGTGAACTGGCAGGCACGCAATGTCGCCAAGGCGCCGGGGGAGCTGCTGCGCAACTCCCTGCAGCACATCGCCCGCGGCGCCGATGCCGCCCTGTTCTTTCAGTGGCGGGCCGCGAAGGCGGGATCGGAGAAGTTCCACTCCGCCATGCTGCCGCACGCCGGCGTCGACTCCAGGATCTGGCGCGAGGTCGTTGAACTCGGCACGGTCCTGGGCCAGATCTCCGAAGTCGTCGGCTCCACGGTGTCCCACGCCGACGTCGCCATCATCCACGACACGGATGCCCGGTGGGCGAGCGAGTTGGACGCCCACCCGAGCGTCGACATCAACATGATGGCCGAGACCCGCCTCTGGCATGATGCCTTCTATCGACTCGGGTACACGACGGACTTCCGCCGTTCCATCGACGACCTGAGCGGTTATCGCGTGGTGATCGTGCCGATGCAGTACCTGATGACGGAGCTGGCGGCCAGCAATCTGCATGACTACACGAACGCGGGCGGCACGGTCATCGTCACCTACTTCTCGGGAATCGTGGACGAAAACGACCACGTGCGTCTCGGCGGTTACCCGGGCGCTCTCCTGGACCTGACCGGGGTGCGCATCGAGGAGTTCCACCCGTTGCGAGCCGGCGCCGAGGTGGGACTGAGCCGTTTCGGCTTCGGACGACTCTTCAGCGAACTCGGCCGGACGGAGAACGCAGAAATCCTGGCCAAGTACACGACCGGGCCGACCACTGGTTCACCGGCCCTGACGCGAAACCGGGTGGGCACGGGTTCGGCCTATTATGTCGGAACGACCCTCGGCAGCCTCGGGATCGGTGAGCTGCTCACCGAGGTGCTCGCTGACATCACGCTCACCCCGGCCCACCTCCGAAGCGGTGACATGGAAGTGGTCCACCGCTCCGACGGCACGCGAACATGGATCTTCGCGATCAATCACAGCGACACCGATGCGCTCGTGCACGTCGATGGCCTGAACCTCCTGACCGGGAACCACACGCAGGGTCACCTCACTGTCGCCGCTGGCGGCGTGGCGGTCGTGCGGGAAGACTCCCGGACCGGGTGACTGACATTCGCCCGCGAATTTGCTTCAGCCCCGGATATTGAACGGAAAGCGCAGCACATGAGTCAGATCGTCAACCTGCGTGGCGGGGGAGTCGCCTTCGTGCTGGACATGTCCGGGTCGACGCCCGTTGTCGTGCACTGGGGCGCGGACCTCGGCGAACGGGTGGAGTGGGGACTGACGGATAACCCCGTTCCCCACTCGTCCCTGGCCACCGGAGCCAAGCAGCACCTTCTGCCGCAGGCCTCCAGCGGTTGGCGCGGCCGGCCGGCACTTGAAGGCCATCGCGCCGGTGGCACCGCCTTCTCGTCGTCGCTCGTGACGACCGGATCGCGACACAGCGCCGACGGCGGTTACGAGATCACCATGGCCGATGCGGCAACGGGGATCGAACTGGCCATCGAGATTCACCTCTCGGAGCAGGGAATGCTGCGACTTCGGAGCACCGTGTCGAACAGAGCAGATTCCAACTACTGCCTGGTGGCCCTCACGACACCGGTTCCGACGGGGCTCGGTGCCGCGGAAGTGCTCGATCTCACCGGCCGGTGGTGCCGTGAGCAGCATCCCCAACGACAGCCGCTGCGGCAGGGAACGTGGCTGCGCGAGTTCCGGCACGGCCGAACCGGGCACGACTCATCACTGTTCACCGCAGTCGGTTCAACCGGCTTCAACAATCGAGCGGGATCCGTCTGGGCGACGCACTTCGGCTTCAGCGGCAACCACTCCACCTACGTCGAGCAGACCCCGTCCGGTTCCGCACTGATCGGCAACGCCGAACTCTTCTCACCGGGCGAGGTGACGCTCGCGCCGGGGGAGTCCTATACGACTCCCTGGACGTACGCTGTGTACTCGGCACGCGGTCTCGACGGCGTCACGCAGACCTTCCACCGGTGGCTTCGGTCGCGATCGTCGCATCCTCGAACTGCGCGCCCGGTTGTGCTGAACACCTGGGAAGCGGTGTACTTCAACCACGATCTCACCAGTCTGAGGGAGCTGGCCGAAAGCGCCGAAAAGCTCGGCGTTGAACGCTTCGTGCTTGATGACGGCTGGTTCGCCCATCGACGCGACGACACGGCCGGACTCGGCGACTGGTTTGTCGACACGGATGTGTGGCCCGGTGGGCTGACCGAGCTCATTCGTGAGGTTCGCTCGCGCGGCATGCAGTTCGGTCTGTGGGTCGAGCCCGAAATGGTCAACGTGGACTCCGACGTCATCCGCTCCCATCCGGACTGGATCAGTGGCCCCGGAGCGGGCCGCACACCCGTGCCCTGGCGCAATCAACAGGTGATCGACCTCGTCAATCCGGAGGCGTGGGAGTACATTTTTGCCCGAATCGACGCGCTGCTCACCGAGAATGACATTTCCTACCTGAAATGGGACCAGAATCGGGACCTGACGGAGATGGGTCATGCCGGGGCACCGTCCGCGCATGAGCAGACTCGTGCCGCTTACCGCCTCATCGATGCCGTGCGGCGAGCCCACCCGACCGTGGAGATAGAAAGTTGTTCGTCCGGCGGAGCACGCGTCGACCTGGGGATCCTCGAACGGACCGATCGTGTCTGGGCGTCGGATTGCAACGATGCGCTGGAGCGTCACACCATTCAGCGGTGGACCGAAGCGGTGCTCCCGCCGGAGCTTGTGGGCACCCATGTCGGGCCGACCACCGCTCATACGACGGCCCGCACGCATTCGCTGTCGTTTCGGGCGATCGTCGCCCTGTTCGGACATTTCGGGATCGAGTGGGACGTTCGTAACCTCGACGAGGGGGAGTTCGCGGAACTGGCCCAGGCGGTGGCGCTGTACAAGGCACACCGCGGACTCATCCACTCCGGTACGGCTGTGCACGCGGACGTCACCGACCCCGCCCACACGCTCAGCGGTGTCGTTGCCGAGGACGGCTCAGAGGCGCTGTTCGCGTTCGTGAGTGTTGCCACGTCTTTCGCGGAGCTCCCCGGGAGGGTGGGTTTTCCCGGCCTGAATCAGCAGGCGGACTATGCCGTGACGGTGATCTTTCCCACTCTGTCCTTGCCGTATCGAAGCGTCGAGAACGTGGGCTGGATTCCCGGCGGCATCACGGTATCCGGCATCTTCCTGGCCGAAGTGGGACTGCCGATGCCCATCCTCAATCCCGAATCCGGGGTGCTGATCCGCCTCGTGCGAGTCTGACTATCGGCGGGACGATCTTCCCCGTCGTGCCCGGCGGGGTCCATACTGAAATGCATGACACGTGCACTTCTTGTAATAGATATCCAACGCGATTACTTCCCCGGCGGGGCCTTGCCTCTCGTCGGTCCAGAGGAAGCGGCAGCGAACGCCGCTCGGGTTGTTGAAAACTTCCGGTCCCGTGGGGAGCCGATCGTGCATATTTTCCATGTCCAGACGGACCCCGGGGCCAGCTTCCTGAAGCCGGGAACACCGGGAATCGAGATCCACGACCTGGTCGCCCCGTTGCCCGGTGAAACGACCATTCAGAAGTCCCAGCCGAACAGCTTCCTGGGTACGCCGCTGCTCGAGCATCTCCGTAGCCTCGACGTGAGCGAGCTCGTGATCACCGGCATGATGAGCAGCATGTGTGTGGATTCGACCACCCGCGCTGCCGCCGAAAACGGCTTCAGCAACGTTGTGATCCAGGACGCGTGCGCCGCGCCCGACCTCACACTCGGCGACATCGCCGTCCCGGGTGAAACCGTTCACGCTGCCTTCATGGCCGCCATGAACGGAAGCTTCGCCGAGGTGGTCGGCGTTGAGGACTTTCTCACCCGCGAGGTGCTCACCACCCACAAGTGACCTGCGGCTGACGGATGGGGCGATCACCGGGTAACGCCCCACCCGCCACGGCTCAGAACCCGAACGGCTCAGAACCCGAACGGCTCAGAACCCGAACGGCTCAGAACCCGAACGGCTCAGACCTTCGCGGTGATGGCGGCGATGATCGCGCCGGCGAGAACGCCGGATGATGCCGGGTTCTGCCCCGTGTACAGATTGCGGTCGATTTCCATGTGCTCGGCCCAGGGAGCGCCGGCCACGAAGTCGGCACCGAGTTCCTCCAGACGACTCTGCACCAGCCACGGCGCCTTCGGGGCGAGGCCGCCCACGGTCTCCTCCTCGTCGGTGAAGCCGGTCATCCGGTAGCCGGTGAACGGCCAGCTGCCGTCGGCGCGCTTGGCCGCGAGCAGGGCGGCCGGTGCGTGGCACAGCACTCCGACGATGCGTCCCGAGTCCAACGCCTCGGTCAGGATGCGTCCGGAGACGGCGTCGACAGCGAGGTCTTCCATCGGGCCGTGCCCGCCCGGGTAAAAGACGATGTCATATTCGGACACGTCGATGTCGGCGATCGAGTGCGGGGCATCCAGCACGCTGCGGATGCTGTCGAGATACGCGGCGATGGCCGCGGCCCGGTCTTCACCGCCAGCGGCCTGCGGCGCGATGCTGGACGCGTCAAGCGTGGGCGCGACGCCGTTCGGCGTCGCCAGGGTGATCTGCCAGCCCGCTTCGGTGAACAAGCGATGCGGCTCGGCGAGTTCCTCGGCCCAATAGCCGGTGGGGTGCAGTGTGCCGTCGTTGAGAGTCCAGTGGTCAGCGGCGGTGACAACGAAGAGTACGGAAGTCATGGTTTCTCCTAATCAAGCAGGCAAGCGGGGGATAGGGACGACAGATTACTCGCGAGGGAGGTGAACTGGCTGTGCGCACGACGATTGTGCCGGTGTTCTGCTCATTCGTTCGGCTGGTCATGAGATCGATCGCCTAGCATGGTGACGACCGACGACCGATCCGTTGAACCGCCTTCGGGCGGCGCAGCACGGGAAAAGAGAGATCCATGGCACTGATCCAGGTCGACGACAATCTCACCGCCTACCGCAGCGGCCCGTCCGGTCCCGTCAAGGGCGGGCTCATCCTCATCCACGAGATCTGGGGTCTGGTGGACCACATCCGCGACGTTGCGGATCGGTTTGCTGCGGAAGGCTACCTGGTGATCGCTCCCGATCTGCTCAGCGGCATCGGGATCGTTCCCGAAGTCGGGCTGGAGCTCCAGTCACTGGTCTTCAACGCCGATCAAGCGACCCGCACGGCCGCCCAGCCGCTGCTGCGGGATCGCCTTGTGCCAGCCCGCGCGCCGGAGTTTGCGGTCTGGGCCGTCGATGCCCTCACCAAGACCGTTGACTACCTCATCGAGCAGCCGGGCGTAGCCGGGCGCGTCGCCGTCAGCGGATTCTGCTTCGGCGGTGGGTACGCCTTCGCACTTGCCGCAGCGGACACCCGTGTTCGAGCCGCGGTTCCGTTCTACGGTCATGCCCCCGCCGGAACGGGAGTCGAGGATATCTCGTGCCCCGTCCTCGCGTTCTATGGCGATCAGGACGCGTCACTCATGGAAACCTTGCCCGCGGTTTCGGCGGCACTCACGGGCGCCTCAGTCGACTTCACGGCCGAGGTTTACCCGGGCGTCGGACACGCCTTCTTCAACGACACCAACAGCATGACCTACGACGCAGACGCGGCGACCGATGCGTGGACCCGCACGCTGTCTTTCCTGAATAAGCAACTCGCCAACGAGAAGACCCTGACAGACATTCCCTGATCAGCTCGATATTAAGCCTTTTTCTGCCGATGAGTATTTGTGACCGATAATGCACATTATGTCAATACACGTCTATCGGAGCCCCGCTTGGACCACTGGCCACGTAATCGCTGATTGCCGGGCTCGGCAATGAGAAAAGCGCTCCCTGCCCGTACCGGCAGCCCAGAGACAGCAGGAATTCCCTCTGGAAGGTCGTGGTGATGCCCTCGGCCACGACGCTGAGCTCCAGCGCATCGGCCAGCCGCACGATCCCTTCCACGACAGCGCAATCCTTGGCCGAATGTTCCAGTTCGGCAATAAAGGACATGTCGATCTTCAGGCTGTCTACGGTCAGCGCCCGCAGGTGGGCGAATGAAGAATAGCCGGTTCCAAAATCATCAATGGCCAGGTGTACGCCCATTTCGCGCAACGAATCGAACATTCTCACCGTCGAGACGGTGGCGTCAATGATGCAACTTTCCGTCAGCTCGAGCCAGAGCCGTGACGCAGGCAGTCCGGAATGGTGCACCGCGTCCCGCACGACGTCACCGAAATCATCGCGCGAGAACTGACGAGGTGAAACATTGACGCTCACGCAGGGTCCGTCGGGGATCTCCGCGGCGGCCTGGCAGGCCTGCCGAAGGACCTCTCCCCCGATATTCTTGATCAGGCCGGTCTCTTCGGCCACTGAAATGAAATGAACCGGCAGGATCAAGCCCATTTCAGGGCGCCGCCACCGGGCGAGGGCCTCCGTTGCCACCAGATCGAGTGTTTTCAGGTTGACGATCGGCTGATACCAGGTTTCGATTTGGCCGCGTTCGACCGCCGTTCGTAGCGCGGTTTCGGTGTCGTAGCGCCGCTCGATTCGACCGCGTAGATCGTCGTCGAAGACCTGAGACCGCGCTTTACCGCTCTTTTTGGCTTGATACATGGCCTGATCCGCGTTTTGCAGGAGGGTTTCTGGTTCGTCGTGGCCCACTCCGAAGGCGATTCCAACGCTGGCGCAGACGGAGATGGTTTGTCCCCCGATCAGCATCGGTTGTGCGATGGCGTTCTGCACCGTATCGGCAATCCTGAGAACGTCGGCGCTGTTGGACACTCCTGCGCAGACGAGCACGAACTCATCTCCCCCCATTCTGGACACGGTATCCGTTGCCCGGGAGTTGGCCTGGATCCGGTTGGCCACGTCGATGAGGACGGCGTCGCCGGCCGCGTGGCCGAGCGTGTCGTTGATGAGTTTGAAACCGTCGAGGTCGAGGAACAGCACGCCGACCCCGGTTCCCTGCCGGGCGGCGAGGAGCAGGGCCTGCCGGAGGCGATCGATGAGCAAGAGTCGGTTGGGGAGGTGCGTGAGTGGGTCGTGGAAGGCCAGATGTTCCACGCGCTCTTCCGCACGGCGTCGTGCGCTGATGTCTTCAAGTTGGTACAGCAGGGAGCCGGCTGTGGTCGAACTGCGAATCTCGGCAACGCCGACGGTGACCCAGGTCTGCAGCCCGTCAGAACGACGGATGAGCCGATCCATTCGCCGCGGGGCGTTCGGACTGGACGAGGGCTCCGTGATCGGTGCTACTCCCCCGCCGTCGCCAAGGGGTATGAAGATGTCCTCAATCGATTGATCGCTCAAACTGGCCGTGGTGAGACCCGCGAGTTCGACAAAGCGCTCATTGACGGCCACCAGGAATCCGTCGGCGCGCACGATGGCCGAGCCGAAGGGCGAGGACGTGAATGCGGCTTCAAACAGTCCTTGGGCTGCGTCCGCCGACTGTTCGGCAGCTCGAAGCAAGGTCACGTCCGTGAGCGCGCTCAGCGCTCCCGTCATCTCGGCACCATCCATCACGAACGCCGTGTTCATGTGAACCCAGCTGATCTGTCCGTCGGGGCGACGCAATCGCAGGGTCGCGTCAAAGCCGTGCTGTGCCCGGAAATGAGCCTGCCATTCGGTGTCCACCCGGTCACGGTCATCGGGATGTACCACGACTGACCACCCGAGACGTTGCGTTTCCGCCGCCGTGAGGCCGGACAACAGTGTCCACTGTTCATTGGTCGACACGACTTCGCCGTGGATGTCGAACTGCATGATGCCGACCGGGGCGAGGCGAATGAGGGCCTGAAGCTGCGCAGCGCTGGCCTCGAGCTCCTGGGTTCGATTGGTCACCAGGACCTCAAGCTGGTCGTTGGTTTGCTGCAGCCGCTCGGCCGCGTGCTCGCGCACACGATCGAGTTCACGCAGGCGAAGCGATGCACGCCAGCCGAGGGCGCACCCGAGCAGCGTCATGACGATCACGAGTGCGGCGACTCCGAACGCGGCCGTGAATTCACCACGGGATTGGCCCCACAGCAGAAGAAACCCCAGTATGAACGGACCAATGATCATGGCGGGCACGATAGGGCGCAGGAGTCGCCCGGCGCTTCCCGTGTCGCGGAGCAGGCCGATGAGACCCTCGGTCGGTCGCAGGGAGAGCACGCACAGGGAGAGCACGGCGATGCACACGGCGGAAGGCAGCGCCATGCCGGTGCTCCCACCCAGCGTGTACAGCACCGGGGCACCGTACAGGTACCCGATCACCGCCATCAGACTCATGATGACGCTGGTGATGACCAGGGGCTGCACCACACGCTGAATTTTCGATTCTCTGGCCGCCGCGTGCGCGGCGACGGCCGTTCCCAGCAAAACCAGAGCGATCGCTGTTGTCGAGGGCATTCGCGCGGTCAGCCCTTGAACGTCCGTACCGGGCAGGAAGACGTCCAGACTCAACGACAGCCCGGTCGCCCATTCCGCAAGCGTGGTGATGCCGACCAGCACGATCGTGGCCCCGGTCGTGAGCATAACCAGTCGTCGGGGGTAAAAAAAGACACCCGCGGCTAAAAGCGCGCAGGCTATGGCGGTGGAGGGCCGCATGGGGGTGGCTCCGGGCAAGACGCTAGCCAGTACGTCGGTGCCAATAAGCCAACCAGCCACGACGACGATGCTGAACAACGCAACGGCACTTGCACCGACACGTCCGAGAGAACGCATGAAACTCCTGCTCCCGCAGGTATGCAGAACCAGCGGATACCGAAGATCATAGGTTCGTTCGCTGGATGATTCAAGTGAATCAGCGAGATCGACCCGGTTACGCAGTTCCTCAGGGAGTCTTTTTGCCCGATCTCGGTGCCGAGTGAATGACCATGCCCAACTCGTTGACCGGTTCAAAGGCGTCGCGGTCCCACGCGCCGGGGTGCGGAACAGGGCAGTTGAGAATTGTGTTTTTCGTGGAATGGTCGATGAAATGCGATCGCATGGGCTGACCGCATACGGGGCACGGCTGTGTTCCGAGTTCCTGTGCAAGCGAACGCAGACGCTGGTCGTCCCCTTCCATCCCCTTGTCTGTTGTCATGCGCATACTGTACTCCGGATTGGACAAACTGCACAGACCGTGCTAGGCGAAGGATACCGGAAAGTAGATGGTTAGGTCTCGCCGAATCCTGACTCCAGAAGTTCGGCAAGGGCGCGCACGGCGTCGTCGGCACCCTGTCCCGATGCGGAAATCTCGGCAGCCATGCCCTGGCTGAGCCCGAGCGACATGATTCCGAGCAGGCTGGTGGCCTCCATTCCGTTCACGGTGATTTGCACGTCGAAAGTACTCGCGAGCTTGGCGAACTCCGCTGCGGGCCGGGCATGCAGGCCGTCACGATTGATGAGCGTCACCGTTCGGGTCGCGACGGCGGCGGACCCGGGGCCCGGCACGGGAACCTGACCCGTGGCGGGCTGTGCCGTGGCGGGCTGTGCGGTCAGCCCCGCGGCGGACTGAGCCGCCGCCACGACGCCGTCAAGGTCTCCCCCGGTTTCTGCTGCAACACCGGCGGCGACCCCGCCCTCGACCAGCGGCGCGTCAACGAGCCGAATCCGGTTCCGCACGCTGTCGTCCAGAAACTCCAGGGCCGTCTCGGTCGTCAGGATAGCGGAACCGAGGTCGCACAGCACGACCACTCCTCCCCCGGATTCCGCGGCCTGGACGGCCGCCGTCACTCGAGCGAAACTCGTGCCGATCTCGTTATCGTCCGTGCCTCCGGCGGCTATCAGCGCCACGTTCGGAGCCATCTGCCGGGTGAGTTCCACCAGGCCGTCAGCGATCTTCGAACTGTGCGAAACAAAGACGATGCCGACTCGTTGCGTGCCCGCCACGATCAGCCAACGACCGCGTCGACGGCCGCTCGCAGGAGCAGTCTGGTTGACTCTGCGCCGGGGTCACGGTGACCACAAGCACGTTCGCCGAGGTAACTCGCCCGGCCCTTTCGTGCGATGAGCGGTTCCGTTGCCACGGCACCCCGGGCGGCGGCCTCGGCCGCCGCCCTCAGCACAGCCCACACGTCGCCACCGGCCTGCTGCGATTTCTCGGCTGCCTGCACGGCCGGCGTCCAAGCGTCCACCATCGTCTTATCACCGGATTCCGCCTTGCCACGCAGCACGATTCCGTCGCGCGCCGCCGTGAGCATGGCTACCGTGGCGAGAGGGTCCAACGTGTCCACCGAACCTACGGCGATCGCGGCCTTGAGAAAAGCGGTTCCGTAAAGCGGCCCGGAAGCCCCTCCTACCGTCGAGATAAGAGTCGTGGCGACAAGCTTCAGCACGTCACCAGGGGTGCCATCAGCTGGCGAATCTGCGAGGCGGACCACAACCTCTTCAAATCCGCGGTCCATGTTCTCACCGTGGTCACCGTCCCCGATATCCCGATCGAGGGTGTTGAGCGCGCTCCGATTCTCCGCAATCACCCGCGCTGCCAACGTTACCCATGCGGCAGCCCATGCCCGATCCAGAACCCTGTCCGTCATGCTCAGCGTCCCCATCGCAGGGCAACGGTCTGCACGGGCGCATCCCACAGTTCCTCCAGCTCGTCATCCATTTTCAGGACCGAGATCGATGCCCCCTGCATGTCCAGGCTCGTCGTGTAATTGCCGACAAGTGAGTGCGTGACGGTGACACCAAGATCGGCCAGGACTTCGGCGGCCCGCCGGAACAGAATATACAGCTCGATCTGCGGGGTTCCGCCCATTCCGTTCACGAGCAAGAGCACCCGATCCCCCGAGGCGCAGGGCATGTCCTCGAGAATGGCATCGAGGAGAAGATCGACGATCGAGTCCGCCGGCGCAATCTTGATTCGTGATCGGCCGGGTTCACCGTGGATGCCGATGCCGAGCTCGATCTCGTCATCGGCCAGAACGAAGCTCGGCTCGCCCGCATGCGGCACGATGCAGGGGGTGAGGGCGACACCCATGGTGCGAACGCGGGAATTCACCTTGGCAGCGACGGCTGCCACGCTGTCCAGATTGTCACCACGTTCAGCCGCGGCCCCGGCCAACTTCTCAACCAACATGGTTCCAGCGACGCCTCGTCGTCCGGCCGTGTAGAGCGAGTCTTTCACCGCGACGTCATCGTTCGTAATCACGGTTCGGACCTCAATGTCCTCCATCAACGCGAGCTCGGCGGCCGTTTCGAAATTCAGGACGTCCCCGGTGTAGTTCTTCACGATGTGCAGCACTCCCGCGCCGCCATCGACCGCCTTCGTCGCCGCGAGAATGGGATCGGGGGTCGGCGAGGTGAAAACCGGGCCCGGGACGGCGGCGTCCAACATTCCGACTCCGACGAAACCGCCGTGCAAGGGCTCGTGTCCACTTCCGCCGCCGCTGACGATGCCCACTTTGCCCTGCACCGGCGCGTCTTTGCGCACGATGAACAGGGGCGCAGTCGACACGCGGATCAGGTCAGAATGAGCCGACCCGAACCCCGCGACGGCCTCGCCGACGACGTTCTTCGGATCATTGATCAGTTTCTTCATGGTCATCCATTCACTGGGTTATGCAGCAGGAGATTCACTCTGTAGGTCTGACACACCAAACATAGCGGCAGACAAGCCGATCACGCCCGTGTTGCGCCAACCCATTCGGCAAGTTTGGCCGCTGCGGCACCCGAGTCGATGGCTTCGGCTGCGACGATCATCTTTGCTCGAAAACGATCAAGGATGGCCACTTGAACCTGTGCCGGGTCGTTAGCGAGGTCGAAGGCGACGAGCCCGGCCGCGGCATTGAGCAGAACAATGTCGCGGACCGCGCCCGGCGTGCCGGCCAGAACAGAATGAACGACTTCGGCGTTGTGGTCGGCATCGCCGCCGACGAGGTCCTCGATCTGTGCTCGCTTAATGCCCAGCTCACGAGGATCGATGTCGTGTTCGGTCACCAATCCGCGGGAAACTTCCCAGATGTGGCTGTGACCCGTTGTGGTCAGCTCATCCAACCCGTCGTCGCCGCGAAACACCAGAGCGGTCGCACCGCGGGTCTGAAAGACTCCGACAAACAAAGGCACCCGGTCCAGGCGGGCGACGCCGACCGCGGATGCCTCGGGGCGGGCCGGGTTGCAGAGCGGCCCTAGGTAGTTGAAAACGGTGGGAATCCCCAACTCGCTTCGCACCGCCGCCGCGTGACGGAAGCCGGGATGGAATGCAGACGCGAACGCGAACGTGATGCCCGTCGTGCGGAGGATTTCCGCCACGCGGGCCGCCGGCAGGGTGAGATCGATACCGAGCGCGGCAAGCACATCCGAGGAACCGGACGCCGAGCTCGCCGCGCGGTTGCCGTGCTTGACGATCGGCACGCCCGCTGCCGCACACACTATTGATGCCATGGTGGAGATGTTCACGGTGCCGAAACGGTCCCCGCCCGTCCCCACGATGTCGAGTCCCATCGCATCCACGTCCAAAGGCACCGCGTGCTCCAGAACCGCATCACGGAACCCGACAATCTCATTCACCGTCTCACCCTTGGCCTGTAAAGCCACGAGAAAGGCCGCCAACTGAGCGGAGGTCGCTGCGCCGATCATGACCTGCTCCATGCTCCAGGCGGCATCCGCCACGCTGAGGTCCTCTCCCCGAAGAAGGGCAGTAAGAATATTTGGCCATGATTGCGATTCGAGCATGTGCCCGATTCTACTGAAAGCCCTGTGCATCCCCGTATCCACGGGGCGCCCAGCCCTCGTTCATGCTCACGGCAATCCCGAGGTTTTGGCAACGGGCATGCCGAATTGAGAAAAACCGGTGCGGAAATCGACCATAATGGAGTAGTGACCAGCACCTCAATTACTCAGACGGCGAATGCGCCCGTAGTGAACCGGCCTAACAGCGTGGCTGTGGGCACCATTGTGTGGCTGGGTAGCGAGGTGATGTTCTTTGCAGGACTCTTCGCCATCTATTTCACCCTTCGATCAACCTCTCCCGAGCTCTGGCTCTTCGAGGCTGACAAGCACAACTTCACCTTCGCGTTGATCAACACACTCATCCTGGTTTCGTCATCCGTGACGTGCCAGTTCGGCGTCTTCGCCGCTGAACGTTTGCAAGCGCGTTCAACGGGCTGGAAGCCCAGCGAGTGGGGCATGGTGGAGTGGTTCTTCCTCACCTATGCGCTCGGCGCGATCTTCGTCACCGGACAGGTGTTCGAATATGCAACACTCGTGTCAGAGGGCATCTCCCTGGGCTCCAACGCCTACGGATCGGCTTTCTACATCACGACAGGGTTCCACGGAATTCACGTGACCGCAGGCCTGATCGCCTTCCTGCTCATTATCGGGCGTGGTTTCGCGGTCAAGAACTTCGGTCATAAGGAAGCAACGAGTGCCATCGTGGTTTCCTACTATTGGCACTTCGTCGACGTCGTCTGGATCGGGCTTTTCCTGGTCGTCTACGTTCTTAAATAAGAATCAGGAGCGGACACTCTCAGCATGACCATGAATAAAACCCCCTCAGTTTCGAAGCCTCGCAAGGCACGAAAGCAGCGCAAGACGGGTCGGCGCCATCCTCTGGCCAGCGTCGCACTCATCGCCATCGGGCTGTTGTTCACCGGAGCCGGCTATGCGGCACTGAGCACCAGCACCGCGACCGCTCAGTCCGACGCGTCATCTCAGCAAACTATCAGCGAAGGACAGAAGCTCTTTGCAGCCAACTGTGCGACCTGCCACGGCCTGAACCTCGAAGGTTCCAGCGAGGCACCGAGCCTGCTCGGCGTTGGCGCGGCGTCGGTCGATTTCCAGGTGGGAACCGGTCGGATGCCCATGCAGATGCAGGGACCGCAGGCGCAGAAGAAGCCCGTGCAGTTCACGGAAGCACAGACCGCCGCCCTTGCGGCGTACGTCGCTTCGCTTGCGCCCGGACCCGCGATCCCCACCGGCAAGGTTCTTGACGGCGCCGGTGATGCCGCAAAGGGTGCCGAGCTGTTCCGGATCAACTGTGCAATGTGCCACAACGTCGCCGGTGCCGGGGGCGCCTTGACCGAGGGTAAGTTTGCGCCGGCCATCAAGAACGTCTCTGCAGAGCACATCTACGAGGCCATGATCACCGGCCCGCAGAACATGCCGGTCTTCAACGACATGAACGTCTCCGCCGAGGGCAAGCGCGACATCATCACGTACCTCAAGTACGTCGAGAACAATCCTTCTCCGGGAGGACTGGCTCTGGGTTCCCTGGGACCGGTTGCCGAAGGCCTGTTCATCTGGATCTTCGGACTGGGTGCGATCGTGGCCTTGACCGTATGGATTACCGCCAAGTCGAACTGATCAGTTTCTCATGCGGCACAGAATTACATTGACAGCTGGTAAGAAGGAGAACAATGGCCAAGGACGATAACGGCGCGGAGCACACTTCCGCCGCCGATTCGTCGAGCGTCGTGCGCGCAGATACGTCTGCAGGCACTGGCGTCGTCGTGCGGAACTCGCTGGAGAACCCCGGGTTCCCGCCGCACCGCCCTCGAATCACGGATCTTAATCCCAAGGAAGAGCGCAGGGCCGAACGAACGGTCTATACGTTGTTTTACGTGTCGATCGTGGGAAGCGTTTTTGCGATTGCCGCGTACATGGCATTCCCGATCACGGCCGAGGATCCCGGGTCGGTTCGACTGAACAACCTCTTCATCGGCTTGGGTTTGTCATTGGCTTTGTTGGCCATTGGCATCGGCGCGGTGCACTGGGGCAAAGCCCTGATGTCCGACCATGAGGGCGTCGATGAGCGTCACCCGGTACGGGGTACGGACGAGGTTCGCGCTCGGGCCGTGGAGATCTTTCAGCAGGCCAATGAGGAATCAGGTTTCGGCCGTCGGACTCTCATTCGCAACAGCCTGATCGGCGCGCTCATCGCGTTCCCCCTGCCCGCCGTTGTGCTCTTTCGCGGCCTCGGCCCGCAGGACCAGGACCCGGTTGCGCTTCTGAACGAAACTCTGTGGACCAAGGGCACGCGTCTGGCCCTGGACCCCACCGGTACGCCGATCAAGGCGTCCGACCTCACTCTCGGATCGTCTTTCCACGTCATTCCGGAAGGTCTGGCCGAAATGGGTCACGGCCGCCTGGAAGAGAAGGCCAAGGCAGCAGTCCTCCTGATGCGCCTCAAGCCCGAAGATCTGCAGGAAACTCCGGAACGCGCCAGCTGGTCCTACCAGGGAATCGTCGCGTATTCGAAGATCTGCACCCATGTTGGCTGCCCGGTCGCCCTGTACGAGCAGCAGACGCACCACCTGTTGTGCCCGTGTCACCAATCACAATTCGACGTCACGAATCACTGTGAGGTCATCTTCGGTCCGGCCAAGCGCTCTCTGCCGCAGTTGCCTATCACCGTGGACGCCGAAGGCTACCTCATCGCGCAGAGCGATTTCACTGAACCGGTCGGTCCGAGCTTCTGGGAGCGTAAATGACCTCGTTAGACACCCGCAAACCCGCTGAGGTGAAGAAGTCCGCAGGCTTCACCTCTTCTGCCGCCAACTACATCGACGAACGCACCAGCATCTCCAGTGCGGTCAAGGAACTCGGCCGGAAAATCTTTCCGGACCACTGGTCCTTCCTCCTCGGCGAAGTCGCCCTGTACAGCTTTGTCATCATCTTGCTGTCGGGGTCCTTCCTCACCTTCTTCTATCAAGCTTCGATGGTTCCGATGGACTATGAGGGTTCCTACGCACCGTTGAAGGGCATCGAGATGTCGGCGGCTATGGCCTCCTCTCTCGACATCTCCTTCGACATTCGCGGCGGACTTCTCATGCGCCAGGTTCACCACTGGGCGGCGCTGCTCTTCGTCGCGGCAATCGGCCTGCACATGCTGCGGATCTATTTCACCGGTGCGTTCCGGAAGCCGCGTGAACTGAACTGGGTAATTGGCTTCATCCTCTTCATCCTGGCCATGGCCGAAGGCTTCACCGGCTACTCCCTCCCCGACGACCTGCTGTCCGGTAACGGACTGCGGATCATCGACGGAATCATCAAGGGAATCCCGGTAGCGGGAACCTGGATTTCGTTCCTGCTCTTCGGTGGCGAGTTCCCCGGCGTCGATATCGTCGGACGCTTGTACGCGCTGCACATTTTGCTGCTCCCCGCCATCATTGTGGCGCTGATCGCAATGCATCTGCTATTCGTGGTTGTTCACAAGCACACTCAGTACCCGGCGGCCGGACACACCAACCAGAACGTGGTTGGTTTCCCCGTGCTTCCCGTTTACGCCGCAAAGGCCGGTGGATTCTTCTTCATCGTCTTCGGCGTCGTAATGCTCATCGCGTCACTGTTCACGATCAACCCGATCTGGAACTACGGCCCGTATGACCCGTCCCCGGTTTCGGCCGGTACCCAGCCTGACTGGTACATCGGTTTTGCCGACGGGGCACTGCGCCTGATTCCGCCGGGATGGGAGTTCGTGTGGCTCAACCACACCTACTCGTTCAATATCCTGACGCCGCTGATCGTGATCGGTATCTTCATTGTTCTGGTGTTGGTGTACCCGTTCATTGAGGCCTGGGTCACCGGCGATAAGCGTGAGCACCACGTTTTGGACCGCCCGCGTAACGCTCCGACCAGAACCGCCATCGGCGCCGCCGGTGTCACGTTCTACGCCGGCCTCTGGGCGGCAGCATCGTCGGACATCGTCGCGACACATTTCCACGTCACGATGGAGGGCGTGATCCACTCCCTGCAGGTGATTACGCTCCTTGGACCGGTTTTGGCTTACTTCGTCACGAAGCGGGTATGCCTGGCTCTGATGAAGAAGGATCGCGAGATCGTCTTGCACGGCTATGAGTCCGGACGGATCGTTCGCCTGCCGGGCGGCGAGTACGTTGAGGTGCACCAGCCGGTGGACGAGTACGAGCGCTGGAAGCTGGTCAGCTATGACGATTACAAGCCGCTGATGACCCGCCCCAACGCACAGGGCAAGATCACAGTTGCCGAGAAGGTCCGCGCGGGTATGTCCCGTTGGTTCTTCGAAGACCGGATCACACCGGTCAGCCAGCTTGAGCTGGATCAGGCACACGGCGAGCACCAGACGGAGATCACCGAAAAATAGCACCACCTCACAGATCGGGCATCGATGTCACTCCAATTTCTTTCGGAGTGGCTTCGGTGCCCGAACTGCTTTAAACCTCTCAGCCCGTCAGCGGCGCTCGTGCTGTCATGTGATTCCGGGCACGCGTTCGACGTAAACAAGCGCGGCTACGTGTCGCTGTTGGCCGGTCCCCGCAAGTTCATCGGTGATAGTGCCGCCATGCTGGACGCCCGGAATCGTTTCCAATCCACGGGTTGGTTCGAGCCGTTACAAGCCTCAATCTCCCAGATCATAAACGCCGAACGGCCGCAACGAATCCTTGATGTCGGCTGCGGCACCGGCTATTACGTGCGGGGAGTCCTGGCTGACAGCTCGCCGATGTCCCGCGTGCTGGGCATGGACCTCTCCCCCGCAGCCGTCGCCAGGACCGTTGCCGGCAATGCTCTCATCGATGGTCTCGTTGCCGATGTCTGGGCACCGCTGCCCGTGCGCGATGAATCAGCCGATGTCATCCTGAACGTTTTCGCACCCCGCAACGCTGCGGAATTTCATCGAACTCTTCGTCCGGGTGGTCTTCTGCTGGTTGTTGTTCCCCAGCCCTCTCATCTGCAGGAACTGCGTCGGGCCGGCCTGGCGGTGAACATGCAAGCGGACAAGGCAGAGCATTTGGTCAGCAGTCTCTCTCCCTGGTTCGTGTCGGAGCGGCAGGCGGCCCTGTCCCGGCGTATGGATCTGGCGGCGGCGGACGTGGCTGATCTCATCGGCATGGGCCCTTCTGCGCACCACACGGCGGTCGATGACACTAAGGGCCTCGAGGGTCTGGAGCGCGAGGTCACGGCGGCCTTCGACCTGTTCAGTTTCCGCCGCCGTGACGTGACGGTCACTTCGTAAGTCGCTGCGCGTAGTGGTGACGAGGGCACCGACCACGGTCCTGTCGCGCGCTGAGGGTGCCATCAGGAGCTCGGCATCATGGCCGGGTACGCGTTTGCACGCCGGACTTTGCTGAGGCGTTAGCTGCGGAATCCTGCTCAGTGGTCATGCCTTCTCGGGGTGTGCGAAAGGTCCCTGCTCGTTAAACGACGGATGCCGGTCCCCCGAAGGGAGACCGGCATCCGTCGCGTGCGGGCTTAGCGGGCGAAAAGTCCGCGGTAGTACTCGTAGACCCACCCGACCAGACTGACTGCAGCCAGTCCGAGACCGATGTACGCGACCCAGAATCCTACGGCGAGGCCGAGGAAAACCAGGGCGGCAGCCGCGGCAAGAAATATCGGCCACCAGCTCCACGGGCTGAAGAAACCGGATTCCGGATCTCCGTCGTCAATGTTTCCATCGAGGCGGTCCTCCGGAGCCTCGGCACCCTGGGCACTGTGCACCTTGCCGAGATAGAAGCCGATGAACGCAGCCAGCAGGGCGCTCAAGGCGAGCATGAACGTGCCTGCCCACTCAACCGTGCCGTGGAACGGGTCGAGCAGACTCCACCCGACATACACAACCGTGACGATCAGGAAGAAGGCGGCCAGGCCCCAGAAGAGGCGTGCATTGGTTCTCATTTACTTGACCGTGTTCGTTGTCGAGTTGTACGCGGAGTCTTTGACGCCACTCACGCTGACCGGCAGACCGGCCTCCGGGTGATTCAGGTCGAAGGCAGGACGTTCTGAACGAATGCGCGGAATCGAGGTGAAGTTGTGACGCGGCGGCGGGCACGATGTAGCCCACTCCAGCGAGGAACCATAGCCCCACGGGTCGTTCACGGTCACCTTCGGTGCCTTGCGAGCGGTGATGTACACATTCAGGAAGAACGGAATCATTGATACCGCCAGGATCATCGCGCCAATCGTGGACACCTGATTCATCCAGGTGAACCCGTCATCCGGTGAATACGTTGCATAGCGGCGAGGCATGCCCATGACGCCCAACCAGTGCTGGATCAGGAAGGTGGTGTGGAACCCGATGAACAGCAACCAGAAGTGCCACTTGCCGAGGCTCTCGTTCAGCATCTTGCCGGTGAACTTGGGCCACCAGAAGTAGAACCCGCTGAACATTGCGAAGACGACGGTGCCGAAGACCACGTAGTGGAAGTGCGCCACGACGAAGTAGGTGTCGGACACATGGAAGTCGAGCGGCGGCGAAGCCAGGATCACACCGGTGAGACCACCGAAGGTGAACGTGATCAGGAAGCCGAGGGCCCACAGCATGGGCGTCTCGAAGGTCACTGAGCCTCGCCACATGGTGCCGATCCAGTTGAAGATCTTCACGCCGGTTGGGACGGCGATGAGCATTGTCATCAAGGAGAAGAAGGGCAGGAGCACAGACCCGGTGACGTACATGTGGTGTGCCCAGACCGAGACCGACAGCGCCGCGATGGAAATCGTCGCGTAGATCAGGGTCTTGTAACCGAACATGGGCTTGCGACTGAAGACCGGGAAGACCTCCGACACGATGCCGAAGAACGGCAGGGCGATGATGTAAACCTCGGGATGACCGAAGAACCAGAAGAGGTGTTGCCACAGGATGGCGCCACCGTTGGCTGGATCGTAGATATGAGAACCGAAGATACGGTCCGATGCGGCGGCGAGCATAGCGGCAGCCAGCACCGGGAAAACCATCAGCGACAGCAGAGCCGTGATGAGCGTGTTCCAGGTGAAGACGGGCATGCGCCACATCGTCATACCGGGGGCGCGCATGGTGATGATGGTCGTGATGAAGTTCACTGAACCCAGAATCGTACCAAAACCGGATAGTCCGAGACCCACCATCCAGAGGTTTCCACCCACCCCCGGGGAGAACGTGGTGCTGGCCAACGGCTGATAGGCGAACCAACCGAAGGATGCTGCGCCCTGGGGGGTGAGGAACCCGGCGACGGCGATCAGGCTGCCGAAGTTAAAGAACCAGTAGGCCAAGGCATTCAACCGGGGGAACGCAACGTCGGGGGCACCAATTTGAAGTGGCACCAGGAAGTTGGCGAATCCGAAGAAGAGCGGGGTTGCAAACATGAGCAGCATAATGGTGCCGTGCATGGTGAACAGCTGGTTGTACTGTTCCTTGGTCTGCACAACTTCGAGACCCGGGGCGAACAACTGCGCACGGATGATGAGTGCCATCACGCCGCCAAGGCAGAAGTAGATGAACGACGTGATCAGGTACATGTACCCGATGACCTTGTGGTCGGTAGAGGTGATCGCCTTGACAAGGAAATTACCCTTGCGTTCAGCGGAGTTGGAGACCGGGGTCTCCATGCGCTGTGAGGCGGGTGCGATGGTCGTGCTCATGGCTTACTTGCCCTCCTGAGCCGTCGGGGCGTTCGTGCCCGGCTGGTTTTGGTTGCGATCATAGTCGTTGCTGAGCTGGCCGGTGTTGCCCTGGGACCGCAACGAGGTGATGTAGGTGTCGTAGTCTGCCTGCGATACCACCTTGGTGTTGAAGAGCATGAGCGAGTGGTACTCACCGCAGAGCTCGGCACACTTACCGGCATAGGTTCCGATTCGCTCCGGGATAACCGACATGTAGTTGGTCTTACCGGGAACGACGTCTTTCTTGTAGAGGAAGTCGATGATCCAGAAGGAGTGGATGACGTCGCGGGACTGGAGCTGGAACTCAATCTTCTGGTTCACCGGAACGACCAGCGTGGGCAATTCGTCTTCCAGACGAGCGCCGGGCTCACGGTTCGGATCCGCCTGCGCCTGCACGCCGACCGAGTAGACGTCTTCGTTGACATAGTTGAAGTCCCACGCCCACTGCTTGGCCTGCACTTCAATGGTGATGTCGGGATTGTCGAACCGCGTTTCAAGTGCGATCTGATCCCGCACCGTGAAGGCGAAGAATCCGACAACGAGAATCAGCGGAACGATCGTGTAAAAAATCTCGATCGGCATGTTGTAGCGAAGCTGCACGGGAAGACCCGTCTGGCCCTTGCGGCGGCGGTAAACCACCACAGCCCACAGCGTGAGCCCCCACGTGATGATGCCGACGATGAGAAGTACGATCCATGACGTGGTCCACAAACCCGCCACGCGCTCGGTCTGGTTGGTCACCGCCGGTTGACCTTCTTCAAAGCCGGGGAGGTAGCCATGTAGCTGGGCCTGCGTGCAGCCGGCAAGAGCGATGACTAGTGTCGCTGCAAGCGGAAATGCAGCCCATCGGAGACGGTGGTTAGTGCGCACCGGGGACCTTTCGGGAGATTCGAGGACACTCTTCAGAAGTGCTTTGATCGAGTCCTAGCCTACTCCGAGACGGACCGCCTTCCGTGCACGTCACCGGGTAAGTCTTGGGCAAGTTGGCCGACGACTTGTCGTTGTGGCGGTGTGGACAAAAAAAAAGAAGGCCGCCCCGTGGGGCGACCTTCTGACATCAACCGGCGTTTCGCGCCGCAGAGTGCTAGCTGAAAGAATCTCCGCAGGCGCAGCTGCTGCCGGCGTTGGGATTGTCGATCGTGAAGCCCTGCTTCTCGATGGTGTCCTCAAAATTGATGTTTGCTCCCTCGAGATAGGGAACGCTCATCTTGTCAACCACCACGCCGACGCCATCGAAATCGACGACGGCATCGCCTTCGAGCACACGCTCATCGAAGTACAGCTGGTAGATCAGGCCCGAACAGCCGCCGGGCTGCACGGCCACGCGAAGGCGGAGGTCTTCGCGACCTTCCTGAGCCAGCAGGCTGCGAACCTTAAGGGCAGCGGCCTCGCTGAGACCGACCCCATGGGCTGCGGTGCTGGTCGTATCGGGCATGGTGTCAGTCATTGTGTCAGTCATGGTTCTCCTTGGTACTCGCAGAGCGCGGTGGTGTCACCTGATCGAGATTTCACACGTAATTCTATCGTGAACAACAGCGGTCAGGCCGTGAACATTCCCAGACCATGTCGTTGTGGCTATTTCTCGTGGCCGGAGCGCTGGTTCAAACGTGCCAGCAGCAGTGCCTCCGTGCCGACGGCACGCTTGAAGACACCAAGGTGGAGGGACTCATTCGGGCTGTGAGCGCGCGAGTCAGGGTCTTCAACGCCGGTGACGAGAATCTGTGCATCGGGGAAGACCCGAGAAAGGTCCGAGATGAACGGGATCGATCCGCCGACTCCGATATCCACGGGAGGTGTGCCCCAGGCATCGGCCATTGCCTGGCGAGCCTCGGCCACGGCCCACCCGCTGGTGTCCACCAGAAAGGGCTCGCCGCAGTCAACCTCGGAAATTGAGATTCTCGCGCCGAACGGTGCGTTGTAGGTGAGATGTTTCTGCAGCGCAACGGCGGCGGTCGCTGCGCTCTGCCCGGGGGCGATCCGGCAGCTGACCCGCACGGTGATCACCGGCGACAGGGTGTTGGAGGCGTTGTCGACGGTGGGTGCGTCGATACCGGTGACGGTGATGGCAGGCTGGTACCAGATTCGGCTGAGCAGAGTGCCATGACCGATGGGGGTGGCGGTATCCAACAGGCCCGTCTCGTCGCGGAGCTGGTCCTCCGAATATTCCGGAGTCTCGGCGTCGTAGGACGTCAGCCCAGCCACGGCCACGGAGCCGTCCGCGTTGTACAGGGTGGCCAGTAGGGTGATGGCCGCCATCATCGCGTCCGGAACCGCTCCCCCGAACATTCCGGAATGCGAGGCGTGGCTCAGGGTGCGCACCTCGAGCCGGAGCGTCACGTTTCCGCGCAGCCCAGTGGTGAGAGCCGGGGTGGACGTGTCCCAGTTGTTGGAATCTGCCACGACAATCACATCGCCGCGAAGAGCGTCGACATTTTCATCCAGGAACGTTGCGAAAGACCGGCTTCCGAATTCCTCCTCACCCTCAACGAACAGGGACAGGCCGAGGTCGAAATCAGGCCCGGCCGCTTCCACCAGAGCTCGGATGGACGCGATGTGGGCCATGACGCCAGCCTTGTCGTCGGCTGCGCCGCGTCCGTAAAGCCGATCGCCGCGAACAGTGGGTTCGAACGGCGGGGAATCCCAATCGGCGTCCTGCCCGGGAGGCTGAACGTCGTGATGTGCATAGAGCAACACTGTCGGACGCCCGTTCCGAGCCGCCCGAGTGGCGAGGACTGCGGGCTGGCCCAGCTCGGATCCGCCAGGCACACCCGCCTGCTTGATAACCACGGAGTCGAAAACTCCCAATCCCCGTGCCAGTTCAGCGACGGCCTCGGCGCTGGCCAGAACGGTGGCACGATCGAAGGCAGACCAGGCCACGGAAGGAATGCGGACCAGCGAGCACAGGTCGGCAATGGTTGCGGGAAGACCGCCGGCAACCGCCTCGAGAACGGCTGTGTCAACGGCAGAAATCGGGCCAGGATGTGTGTGTGCAGTATTTGTCAGTGCGTTATCCGTCATACGGGTAATCTTAAGGCACCCAATTACAAGGATTTGATGTGGCTAAGCAACCAGTGAACCCCGACGCACAGCCGTCGATCGAAACCGCGGCAGAGACAGCCGCCCGCCTGAACGTGACTTCGGGCGGGAAAGGCCAGCCGACGCCGACCCGTCGCGTGCAGGAAGCCGCCAACAAGCGACCGTTGGTACCTGATGACCGCAAACTTGCGGCACAGCAGGCCCGAGCTAAATCGCGGGTGACCCGCGACCGTGCCCGGATCGGTATGGCCAATGGTGAAGACAAGTACCTCCCCCTTCGCGAACGAGGCCCGCAGAAGCGGTACGTGCGGGACTATGTCGATGCTCGATTCAACGTGGGCGAGATGATGATCCCCGTGATGTTCTTGGTGATCCTGCTGTCCACGATCCCCTCGATTGCCACGTACGGCATCATCGCCCTCTGGGCCTTCTTCATCGTTGCCATCGTGGATTGTGTCATCCTCGGCTTCATCGTGACCAAGAAGGTGGAGGCGAAGTTCGGCGCAGACAAGGTGGAGAAGGTTCGGTGGTACTCAGCGATGCGGGCACTGCAGCTTCGCCCGATGCGTCTGCCGAAGCCACAGGTGAAGCGCGGACAGTACCCCGCCTGAGCCGATATCCCGGTTATGATTCCGGTTGTCGAGCCTGAGATCGCGTCGGGTTCGCTTCCGAATCGGGTCAGCGGCTGAAAGCGCCGGCTCTGATGAGCGGGACGCGAAGCTCCTCATCGGTGAGGGAACCGTGTTGGCCGATCATCGACCGGGCGCTTTGATTGAGCGGTCGGGAATCGTAATAGGCGATGCCCTTCCGAGCGGCGACGATCACGTCGCCGATGCGCGGCAGGACCTCCGCGTCGACGTGGCCGAACAACCCTGCTGCAACTGCTTCCTCACGCGTGAAGACCCACGCCCGACTGCCTTCTACGCTGCGCCAGTCTTCGGCGAGTGTCGCGGGAGTGACCGAAGATTGTCCCGGCTCAATATAGAGCTGCAGACATCTCGGGTCACCGCCGATGTGGCGCACGCCGGCCACCAGGGCGGACGCGGTGTCGAAGAGAACATGCTTGGTCTTCGGCACGTCCAATACGCCATGGTCGGCGGTCAGGAGGAGGCCCTCGTCGGAACGCAGCCCCGCTGAGAACCGACTCATTTCGGCATCGAGGGTTTCCAACTGGGCCAGCCATCGGGCCGATTCCCACCCATGGGCGTGTGCCGCCACATCTAACTCGGCCACATACAGATAAATCAGTGCTGAGGGCTCGTCAGCCAGGATGCGCAGCGCGGCGGTGAATCGATCGGCAATTGTTTCTGCGGAAACGTACACAGCACCGCGCAAGACGGCCTGGGTGAAACCGGAATCCACAAAACGCCGAGGCCCGATCGCGAAGCTGGGCACCCCTACCTCGGCGGCCCGATCAAAGACGGTGGGAGAGCGCTGCCAGGTGGCAGGCTGCATGAAACTGTCCCACCCGGTCAGCTGATTCACGACGCGGTCTCGTTCGGCGTCACGAACCTGGTAGCCGACAAGCCCATGCGTTCCGGGGGCCACGCCGGTCGTGAGCGTGGCTATCCCGGCTGCTGTTGTGGCCGGAAAAACGCCGTCGATCACATCCGCTTTTGATAGACGTGCCGACAGAAACCGAGCGTGGCCGGCCCGAGCCCGAAGAGCACTCACTCCGAGGCCGTCGGCGAGAACGACAACCGCTTTGGAGACCGGAGGCAGCCCCAACGCGTTTGACTCCCCTTTTATGGCTTGGAGGGAACTTGCCAGAACATCGGCAAGGCGCAGTTCGCTGAATTGGCGGGCCGGTAACATGGTTGACATTGGGCCAAGTCTTACATAGGCAGCCTGAATTGTCCGATGCGCCGTTGCGCAGACAAACCGAGCGCCCGGCCGGGCGGGTTCCCGCCCAGCCGGGCACGATTGAAGCAGAATTCACGAATGAGCCGCGCAGACAGCACCAAACCCGTCGCTAGCAGCACGGTCGACACCGAGCGAATCGAAGACGTCGACGTATCGACCGAGATGCAGGGGTCGTTCCTGGAATACGCCTATTCGGTGATCTACTCCCGAGCTCTCCCCGACGCGCGAGACGGGCTCAAGCCGGTGCAGCGTCGCATCCTGTACCAGATGAATGAAATGGGTCTCCGGCCCGACCGAGGGCATGTCAAATCCGCGCGTGTCGTCGGCGAGGTGATGGGTAAGTTGCATCCCCACGGTGACACCGCCATCTATGACGCCCTCGTGCGAATGGCGCAATCTTTTTCGCTGCGCGTTCCTCTGATTGACGGGCACGGCAACTTCGGATCCCTCGACGACGGACCGGCCGCCCCGCGGTACACGGAGGCGCGGCTCGCGGCTCCGGCACTGGCCATGACCGAGAACCTCGACGAAGACGTCGTGGACTTTGTGCCCAACTACGACAACCAGTTGACCCAGCCCGATGTGTTGCCCGCCGCGTACCCGAATCTGCTCGTGAACGGTGCGAGCGGGATCGCGGTGGGAATGGCGACGAACATGGCCCCGCACAACCTCATCGAGGTTGTCGGAGCCGCTCGTCACCTCTTGGCGTACCCGGATGCTTCACTGGAGCACCTGATGGAATTCATTCCCGGTCCCGATCTGCCGACCGGCGGCACCATCGTGGGCCTGGCGGGGATCAAGGACGCGTACCTCACGGGACGCGGCAGCTTCAAGACGCGGGCGCGGGTCTCCGTTGAGTCGATCAGCGCACGCAAGACCGGATTGGTGGTCACGGAGCTGCCCTACCTTGTCGGCCCCGAAAAAGTGATCGAGAAGATCAAGGACGGGGTCAACTCCAAGAAGCTCAGTGGCATTTCCGACGTCACCGACCTCACCGACCGCACCAAGGGTCTGCGCCTTGTTATCGGCATCAAGACCGGGTTCAGCCCGGATGCTGTACTGGAGCAGCTCTATCGGTACACGCCCCTGGAAGACTCCTTCAACATCAATGCCGTCGCGCTGGTTGAGGGCGCACCGCAGACGTTGGGGCTGCGGGAACTTCTGTTGGTCTACGTCAACCACCGCGTGGAGGTCGTGACCCGTCGTTCGTCCTACCGACTCGCACGTCGCAAGGAACGCCTGCACCTCGTGGAGGGGCTACTGGTGGCCATCGTGGACATCGACGAGGTCATCCAGGTGATTCGCGCCAGTGACGACACGGAGATGGCTCGAGTTCGGTTGATCGATGTCTTCGACCTGAGTCAGTTGCAGGCGGAGTACATCCTCGAGCTTCGGCTGCGACGGCTGACCCGTTTCTCCCGCATTGAGCTCGAAGCCGAGCGGGATCAGCTGCTCGCGGAGATAGCGCAGCTGGAAAAGCTGCTGGCGAGCAAGGCCGCCATCCGCACCCTGGTCTCCGATGAGCTCGCCACCGTAGCCGAGAAGTTCGGCACGCCACGGCGAACGGTCCTCACCGAGGCCAAGCCCAGTATCGCCGGATTGTCCGCGGCAGCCGCGAAACGTCAGGCAGCCGTGCTCGAGGTGCAGGACATCCCGACGCGGGTCTTCCTCAGCGCAACCGGACGGATCGCCCGAGTCGACGCCGTGGCCGTCGACGACAGTCAGCCCCCGCGCATCACTCCCCCACAACGACGCAGCAAGCACGACGCCGTGCTGTCGTCCGTTGAAACGTCGAGTCGCACGGAGATCGGTGCGGTGACGAACCGCGGTCGACTCATCCGATTCTCCCCGGTGGACCTTCCGGTCATGCCCCCCACGTCCATTCAGCTGGCGGCCGGTGTGCGCATCGTGGACTACCTGGTTCTCAATCGTGACGAGCGCGTTCTCGGCCTCGTGTCTCTGGACTCGGACCGGGCGATTGCCCTCGGCACCCGGCTAGGTGTCGTGAAGAGAGTCACTCCCGGCGATTGGGCCAATAAGCCCGATTTCGAGATCATCGCTCTCAAACCCACCGACGAGGTCGTCGGTGTGATGCAGGGCTCGGAGGAGGACGACCTGGTCTTCATCGCCTCTGATTCCCAGCTGCTGCGCTTTCCCGCCGCCGGTGTGCGTCCGCAGGGGCGAGCGGCCGGAGGCATGGCCGGAGTCAAGCTCTCCCCCGGCGCCCGGGTGGTCTTCTTCACGAGCTTGTCAGCGGAAGACTCCGAAACTGCCGTTGTTGCAACCATCGCCATCGGCGCCCAGACACTGCCGGGAACCGACCCCGGCAGCGCGAAGGTGTCCGATTTCACGGAATACCCGGCCAAGGGGCGGGCGACGGGAGGCGTTCGATCGCAGAGATTCCTCAAGGGTGAGGACACCATCTCCGTGGCATGGGCCGGCCCTGCCCCGGCTCGTGCTGTTTCGGTCGAGGGCGCCCCGCGCTCGCTACCCGAGTCCGGTGCCCGCCGCGATGCGTCGGGCGTCATGCTCGACGCTGTGATCGGCGCGATCGGCGCAGAAATCTAAGTGGGTTTGGCTCCCACCGGGTGCCCCAACGGTTGCGCTAAGGTGACGTCATGACACAGATCAGGGACGCATCCATTCTCATTATCGGCGCTTCCGGAGGCCTCGGCCGTGAGCTGGCTCGACTGCTCAACGACCAGGGTGCCGTGGTCAGCTGCAGCGCCAGGACGACGGCCAGTCTCGTGTCGGCCGGTGTACCGGGTACGCACCTGGCTGCCGACCTCACCGACCCCGCTGCTGTGACCGAACTGATCACATCGGCCGTGGCCGTGACCGGGCACCTGGACGGGATCATCTACGCGGCGGGTGTCGTCGCCTTCGGACCCGCCCTGGAAGTGACCGACGCTACGCTGACGGAACTCTTCGTTGTGAATACACTCGGCCCCATCCGGGTTCTCCGCGAGGCGCGGGAAGCGCTGGCGCAGTCGGCGGCGGCGGGCCGGGAACCGTTCTTCCTCACGCTGAGCGGCGTGGTCAGTGAGAGCCCGACGGCGAACATGGCGGCCTACTCAGCGTCCAAGTCTGGCTTGAATGCCTTCGACCAGGCGGCGGCGCGAGAGCTGCGTCGGGTTGGGATCAGGGTTCTGGACGCTCGACCGGGCCACACGGAGACGGCGCTCTCGCTTCACCCCATTGCGGGGACGGCCCCGCGACTGCCCACAGGATTGCCCCCCGCTGCGGTGGCCGAACGCCTTGTCCAAGCGATTGAAAACGGTGACAAAGACCTCCCGAGCACGGCATTCGCCTCGCTCAACGCCGCATCGGTCGCAGCGCCCTCGGTTCCTGCCTTTCCGGCCGGCTGAGATCTCCCGCGGCCGACCGAGCTCAGACGTCGATCCGGTCGCGGCTGAGCTTGTCGGAACTGTCGATGATGAACTCCTTGCGCGGCGCGACATCGTTGCCCATCAGGAGTTCGAACACCTTGGCCGCCTCGTCGGCGTCGTCGACACGAACCCGACGGAGTGTGCGGTGTGCTCGCTCCATGGTCGTGGTCGCCAGCTGGTCGGCATCCATTTCGCCCAGACCCTTGTACCGCTGAATCGGGTCCTGGTATCGCCGGCCCTTCTTCTCCAGCGCCGCCAGCACACCGTGCAGCTCGACTTCCGAGTAGGTATAGATCGTCTCGTTGGGTTTGCTGCCCGGGTTCATGACCACTACGCGGTGCAGTGGAGGAACGGCGGCGAAGACGCGGCCCTCCGCGATCATCGGACGCATGTATCGGAAGAAGAGCGTGAGGAGCAGGGTTCGAATGTGGGCACCGTCCACATCGGCGTCGCTCATGATGATGACCTTGCCGTACCGCGCTGCGGACAGGTCGAAGCTGCGGCCGGAACCTGCGCCGATGACCTGGATGATTGACGCGCACTCAGCGTTGGAGAGCATGTCCGAAACGGATGCCTTCTGCACATTCAGGATCTTGCCACGAATGGGCAGCAGGGCCTGGTGTTCGCTGTCCCGGGCGAGTTTGGCCGTGCCCAGCGCCGAGTCGCCCTCGACGATGAACAGTTCGCTCGTGGACACATCATTGCTGCGGCAGTCCACGAGTTTCGCGGGCAGGGAAGAGCTCTCCAGCGCGTTCTTCCGGCGCTGTGTCTCCTTGTGCGCCCGCGCCGAGATACGGGACTTCATCTCGGCCACGATCTTGTCGAGAACCACGGCGGACTGGGCCTTGTCATCCCGTTTAGCTGAGGCGAACCGCTCGGCCATGGCCTGCGAAACGACGGAGGCCACGATGGCACGCACCGCGGGAGTGCCCAGCACTTCCTTGGTCTGCCCTTCGAACTGGGGCTCCGGCAACCGCACAGTGAGAACGGCCGTGAGACCCGCCATCACGTCGTCTTTGTCGAGCTTGTCGGAGCCGATTTTCAGCCGACGCGCATTCAGCTCCACCTGTGCGCGCAGGAACTTCAGCAGGCCTGCGTCAAAGCCGGCCTGATGGGTGCCGCCCTTGGGTGTGGCGATGATATTCACGAAGCTCTGGACGATCGTGTCGTACCCGGTGCCCCAACGCAGGGCGATGTCCACCGCACACTCGCGCTCGAGTTCTGTGGGTACCATCGCTCCCTTGTCGCTCAGTACCGGTACCGTCTCCTTGAAGGTCCCCTGCCCCGTGAGCCGCCACGTATCCGTGACCGGCGTGTCGGTCGCGAGGTGATCGACGAACTCAGAGATACCGCCGTCGAACTGGAACGAGTTCACGATGGGTTCGGACCCACGATCATCCGCCACTTCAATCTCCAGGCCCGGTACGAGGAACGCGGTCTGGCGGGCTCTACCCAGAACGTCGTCCGTCTGGAAGGTGGCCCCCTTGGTGAAGATCTGACGATCCGCCCAGTACCGGACGCGGGTGCCCGTCACGCCCTTGGCAACCTTACCGATGACCCGCAGGACACTCTGGTTTTCAAAGGGCGTGAACGGGGCGTCGGGGCTCTTGTCGCCCATGTCGGCGAAGGTACCCGGCTCGCCACGGTGAAACGACATGGCCCAGGTCTTGCCGTCCCGATCGACTTCCACGTCCAGCCGTTCCGAGAGTGCATTCACGACCGAGGCACCCACACCGTGCAATCCACCGGAAGCCGCGTATGAACCGCTCCCGAATTTGCCGCCCGCATGCAATTTGGTGAAGACCACCTCGACGCCGGTCAGCCCAGTCTTGGGCTCGATGTCGACGGGAATGCCTCGAGCCGTGTCGCGCACCTCCACACTGTCATCGGGGTGAAGCTGAATCTTGATGCTGCTGCCGTGACCGCCAAGGGCTTCATCAACGGAGTTGTCGATGATCTCCCACAGGCAATGCATGAGACCGCGTGAGTCGGTGGATCCGATATACATGCCGGGTCGTTTGCGCACCGCCTCCAGTCCCTCAAGGACGGAAAGATGGCGCGCAGAATAGTCAGAACTCACAGTGACCAAGAATACCGGCCCGCAGGACGTGGCTGTGAATTGACACCCGACGCGAGCAGGTACGCCGCAAGCGAAATAGGCCGTATTGTGCTCGATAACACAGGCCAGCCATGTTTACATATAACAAGAGGCAACTAAGTATTTTGTCTGGAGGAGGAAAAAATGTCCAAGATCGCCACCGAAAATGGTGCAGCTGACCAGCAGGGCGCCCCCCACCAGCTCACCGCGGCAGACCGCTGCGACGCTTGTGGTGCGCAGGCGTACATTCGCGTCGTCGTGAACAACAGTGAACTGCTGTTCTGTGCGCACCATGGCCGCAAGCACGAAGAAAAACTGTCCGCAATCGCGGAAAGCTGGCACGATGAGTCGAGCCGTTTGCTCGAAGACCAGCGGTCCTGAGTCGACTGACAGAGCCCCGGGCCGCACGTCACTGACGTGCGGCCCGGGGCTCTTCTCGTTAACTGCTGATCGCTGACACGCCCGACCCCTGGTTTTTCGTTACCGGTCTTTACTAACCACAGCGTCTTCACTGTCCAAAGACAGGCGCGCCGCAACCTGATTGCGGGCAGCCGCCGCAAGGACGTCAACTGACGTGGCCGGGCCACCGGGAACGTAAGCGGCGTGATTGCGCGCAAAGGCCAGGGACAGCAGGTGATCTGCCAGACGGGGGTTCCGCGCCAGAACCGGACCGTGCAGGTGCGTTCCCACGAGGTCCCCCATCATCAACCCCTCGGCGCCGTTGCCATTGCCGGAACCGACCAGTACCCGGCCGAGAGGGGACGCTTCTGCGCCGGTGTAATCCCTCGCATGATTCTCAAACCCGACCAGCCTCCCGAACCGGGAAGAAACGACAAGATCGTCTGTCACCCGGACTGAACGGGCCACCGCGCGACCGGCGATGAGTCCCAGACCCTCGACCTCCGTACCGTCGGCCTTCTGCACACCCCAGCTCAAGAGCTCCCAGCCCGTACCCACAGCAAGAATCGGCACACCGTGGGTGACCCAGGTGCGCAGTTGCGTCACCAGAGTGCGGAGCACATCGCGGGTGGCTGCCAACTCAGAATCCGAACCCGATCCGATGACAACGACGTCGACGACATCCGGCAGGTCAGCGACCGTGTTCACCTCGATGATGCGTGCGTCGTGTCCCGCCCAGCGCGTGCGCTGAGCCAGCACGCGCGCATTGGCTGCATCGCCGTTGGTGTTCAGGAGTCCGGGAAGAACCGAGACGATCGTGAGCGGTCTGCCCAGGAAAGAGTGCACGGTCATGTCGGATCCGTCATCAGGAACGGAATCGAGCTCAGGTGTCACTGTCATGCCTCATCGTTGGTTACGAGACCCAGGTGCGCCCGCGTACGTCGCATGCCGTCGGCCGAGAAAATGATGGTCTTGATGCCGTGCCTGGGGGCCGGCAGGGACAGGAAAGCATCCAGCGCCGCAGGGACATCCGGTTCAATCCGGTCGACCCGAACATCGTCATAAGCCAGCTGCAGGGCGATGTCGTGAGCCTTGGACCCCGACGCGATGAGTACGTGTGCCAGGGCCGAAGTGTCGACCGACCAGAAATAGGAGGGATCCCGCACGTCCGAGCCGATCACGATCAGAATCTGCTCGGTTTCGAGCTCAAGCGCATCGACATTCAATTGAAAGCTGGCCGGATTTTGCACCAGAACGAACTCAATCTGTTGCCCACTGACCGTGACAATTTCACCGCGGCCAAAGACGGCCGGAATCGTGGACACGGCGGTCACAGCAACCCCGATATCGAACCGATCCCCGAGAGCGGTTTTCGCCGTGGCAAGCGCCGTCACCGCATCCACGGCATAGTGCGTTCCTCGCGCCGGAATCTCCACGGAATGCACGGACGGACCGGGCGATCCGGGGAAGGAAACCTCAGCGTGGCGACCGGTGACACGGTCCACTCGTATGCCGGCACCGCGGTCCACCCGCACACCGTGGGTACGCGCATAACCCAGGCCACGCGGGTTCGCAGCGAGGACCTCCGAGCTCACCCCGTAAGGAACAACCGTCACTCGAGCATCAAGCTGCTTACCGAGTTCGACAAGAAACGCATCATCGGCATTGAGAACAACTGCTCGTTCGGCACGCGCTGCGATGGTGGCCAACAATCCAGCCACCATGGTCGAATCGTGAAAGCGATCTATCTGGTCGACCATGACATTCGTGAGCGCGACAATACGTGGTTTCAGATCGCGGGCGAGGCGGGCACCATGCCCCTCATCCATTTCCAACACCGCAAGCTCATCGCTCATGCGTCCGGTCACGCTGACGCGCTCCAATAACGCCGACGTCAGCCCTTGACTGATGTTGGCGGTGGAGGAATTCGTGAACACCGTCACGCCGTGCGCACGCAAAATCGCCACCAGCATTTTCGTGGTGGTCGACTTACCGCTGGACCCGCTCACAATGATGAGGCCCAACGGAAAGCCGTTCAGCGTATGGCTCAGGAAACCCGGCGCTATCTTGTTGACCACAAGGCCGGGAACGGCTGAACCGCCGCCTGGTTTGCGCCACCGCGCAAGCCTCCGGACGATCCTGCCTGTCAGGATCGCCGGGGCGTATCGCACCCGCAGCTCCTACTCGAGGTAGTCGCGGAGTGACTGCGACCGGGACGGGTGACGCAGCTTCGCCATGGTCTTGGACTCGATCTGACGGATCCGCTCACGCGTGACGCCGAAGGTGTCACCGATTTGATCCAGTGTCTTGGGCATTCCGTCGCCCAGCCCGAAGCGCATGCGAATCACACCGGCCTCGCGCTCCGAGAGGGAGTCGAGAAGGCTTTCCAACTGCTTCTGCAGCATGGTGAAGCCCACGGCATCGGCGGGAACCACGGCCTCAGTGTCCTCAATAAGGTCACCGAATTCACTGTCTCCGTCTTCACCCAGGGGCGTGTGAAGCGATATCGGTTCACGACCGTACTTCTGCACCTCGACGACCTTCTCGGGTGTCATATCCAGCTCACGGCTGAGCTCTTCAGGCGTGGGCTCACGACCCAGGTCCTGAAGCATCTGGCGCTGAACCCTGGCCAGCTTGTTGATGACCTCGACCATGTGCACCGGGATGCGAATGGTGCGCGCCTGGTCTGCCATTGCCCGCGTGATTGCCTGGCGGATCCACCACGTTGCGTACGTGGAGAATTTGAAGCCCTTGGTGTAGTCGAATTTCTCCACAGCGCGAATAAGACCCAGGTTACCCTCCTGGATCAGGTCAAGGAACTGCATTCCACGGCCCGTGTACCGCTTGGCCAAGGAAACGACCAAACGGAGGTTGGCGCCCAAAAGGTGGCTCTTTGCGCGGGCGCCGTCTTTAGCCACCCACTGCAGCTCACGCCCCAGTGCCGTCTTCTTCTGCGTGTCGGACATTTCCGACATTTTGTCCTCAGCGAACAGACCGGCTTCGATCCTCATCGCCAGTTCGACCTCTTCGGCCGCATTCAGCAGGGCGACCTTACCGATTTGCTTCAGGTAGTCCTTGACCGGGTCGGCGGTGGCCCCGGTGATCGCGCTGGAATAAACGGGGACTTCGTCTTCGTCGTCGACGAGCGAAAGCACAAGAGCACCCTTGGGCAACGGCTCGGTTGGAGCCTTCCGCTTGGAATCGTCGTCAGCGTCATCATCGTCGCCGAGGGGCTCATCCGACGTGTCCTCGTCCTTGGCGGCTGTCTTCTTGGCAGCGGCGCGCTTTCGCGGGGCCGGCTTTTCTGCTGCGGGGGCGGCGGCGGCTGCGAGCTTCGCGGCTGCGAGCTTGGCGGCGGCGGCTTTCGCGGCGGCTGTCTTCGCGGGCGTGGTCTTGGTCGCCGTGGTCTTCACGGCCTTCTCTGGCGCGGAATCCGCTGCCACAGTGGACGCCGTGACAACCTCCACGGGCACCTCAGTCTTTACGGGGGTTGCCATTCGAACACCTCTCATGCCGAGTTATACGCACATGCCGTTTCCCCCCATTCCCGGGGATTTCGGGCAGTACTAGGACCCATGTCAAGTCCCGGGATACCCGTTCCGGCGTTTCACCGGAACTCCCAAGACCAGAACGGGTCCTGTGGTTAATTATTGCACGGTTTGTATGGACGACAAGACAGTTCGTCGAGTATCATCAACCGTTACGCCGTTTGCATGCTCTATATAAAGCAACCCAGACGGGTGCGACTTCTATTCCCTCATCCCGGGACAGCTGGAACCGCGTTCGGGATCGCGCGCGCAAAAGAAAGATCACGCCAACGCCGATGACGACGTACTGAACGGCGAAAGCGACTTTGAACGAATCGAGAGCGTACAACTCGCTCGGTGCTCCCCCGGCGACCCGCCAGCCGTCTTGAACGTCCAGCAGAATTCCCATCAGGAACATCGTTGTGAAACTGGCCGTGAATCCGCCCACGTTGACGACGCCGTTCGCGGAGCCAAGGCTTCGTTGGGGATTGAACGTTCGTGCGTAGTCGAATCCGATCAACGAACCCGGACCGCCCACGCCCAGCACGATCAGCAGACCCACAATCACAGCGACCGGAGGTACGCCCGGCCACAGCAGCACAATCGCCCACGCTGATCCGATGGACACGACGATCCCCAGCACGATATTGCTGCGGCGCAGGGGATAACGCGCCGTCAGGAGGCCGAGAAGCGGGCCGAAGACGAGCCCGGCCCCGACCAGAATGGTGAGCATGGCTGCTGCTCGTGCCGGCTGGTAGCCGAGACCGTAAACCATGAAGGGAAATCCCCACAACAGGCTGAAGACCGTCCCGGAGGACTGTGTCACGTAGTGCGACCAGAAACCCAACTGAGTACCCGGACGTTTGAAACTGTGCCTCAGCTGCGCCAGTGCCTCGCGCCAGGTCTGTGCTCGCGGGTGTTCGATGCTATCGCCCGGTCGGTCGGAGACGAACACCACCAAGAGGATGAATGCCAGGACGGCAACGGATGCCGCCGAGGCGAACGCCGTCGTCCACCCCGACACGTTCAACAGCCAGGCCAAGGGTATAGCGGAAAGAACCTGACCCAGCTGGCCGATGTTGCCCATCCACTGCGAGAGCAGCGGAACGATCCGTCCGGAAAACCACGAGCTGATCAGACGGATCATGGAGATGAAGATGGCCGCGTCACCGGCGCCGACCAGGATTCTCCCGACGACAGCCAAGGAGATCGTGGGCGCAACGGCCAGCACCAGTTGTCCCACGACCATGAGCCCAGTCCCGGTGACCATGAGCGCGCGGGGCCCGAACCGATCCACCATGACACCGACCGGGATTTGGGCACCCGCGTAGACGATCAGCTGCACGACGGCGAGGCTGGACAGAACGGCCGCGGATCCGCCGAATCTCTCTGCGGCGGAGACGCCCGCAATTCCCAAGGACGTCCGCTGGAGTACCGCCGACAGGTACGAGAACGACCCGATGTAGAAAATGAGCCAGGAGCGACGGGAGTTCACTCCCCTAACTTACCGCCTGTGCTGGGGCACTCCGATGATCGGACCAGGGCGTCAAGCGTGCAGATCCTCAGCGCGTGCCGTCGTCCTTGTCCCGACGGATGGCAAGAAAATTCTCAAGCTCAGCGGCGATTTCATCGGCCGTTGGAAGCTCACCATCTTCATCGGTCAGCGGTGAGCGCAGCGGACTGCCCTCCATATACGCGTCGTAGCGCTGCTCGAGGGTTCCGACCAGTTTGCCGAGCTCAGGGTTATCGTGAACCTGCTCGTCGATACGTGCTACGAACTCGCGATTGGACTCGCGGAGCCGATCGGTCGGGAAGATCAGTCCTGTCGCCGCGCTGGTGCTCTCCAGCGCGGCCAGAGCCGCCTGAGGGTACTCCGTATCAGAGAGGTAATGAGGCACGAGAAGAACGTAACCGACCGTCGACGCGCCATTCTCCTGCAGTCGGTATTCCAGCAAGTGGAGTACATTCGCCGCCACCTGGGTGTGCGGACGCCAGACAGACATGCTTCCGATCAAATCCGATCGGTTGCCGCTCACGGTCACCCCGATTCGACGCGTGTGCGGTACCGGCATGGGAATAGCGTGCACCCAGGTTGTCGATGCGATCGTAAACCGCCGAACCAGTGCCAACACGGCTGCCGTGAACTGCTCCCACCGAAAGTCTGGTTCAAAACCAGCCAGCAATAGGAATGGCTGCCCTATTTCATCGTGGGCCAAGTACAGCCGCAGTGATGGCGGTTGATAGTCGGTCAGATGGTCTTTGTCGAAGTAGATGATCGGACGGCGTGCACGGTAGTCGAGCAGCTCATCGGCATCGAACTCAGCAACCACAGTGTGGTCCAGGGTTTCGAGGAGATACTGCGTGAACTGGGCGACAGCCCCGCCGGCATCGGCGAAGCCGGTCAATCCAGCGACCAGGTTCAAGCCTTCGGGCACGCTCTCGGCGTCCGCGGTCAGCTCGTAAATTTCTGAAGGATCCCGCATGTATTCACTGTAATCGGACCCGCGCCTCACCACCGCGTTTCAGGTGCCCAATCGTGGTGCCGTAAGCGAACAGGCCCTGTACGCGTAGCATCGGGTCATGACTGTTCCCCGCCTGTTCCTGTCCACTGAGCCGATTAGCGAGTCGAAAAGCGACATTGTTGTTGTTGCCGCTCGGCAAACAGACACCGAGGCCGTGCTGCTCGCAGACCCGTCCCTGAACTTCCTCAGCGCGCAGCTCGAGGCGCTGGGAGTGACCGGCGCGCGGGATGAAATCGTGCGGGTCGCGTTTTCTCTCGAGGCCGGAAATGCTGTGCGCAGCCTGGCCATCGTCGGCCTGGGCCGCGATGTCACCACCGATTCGCTGCGACACGCTGCCGGGTCAGCGGTACGTCAGCTCACTGGACAAGCTGACGTGGCCTTCGCGATTCCTCTCGACGACCACGAGCACGTGGAAGCGGTTCTTGAAGGTGCGGCCCTGGGTGGGTATTCGTACACGGACTACCGTCACAGCTCGCTCTCGTCTATCAAGATGCCAGCCCAGCAGGTCACCGTGCACACGCTGACACCGGCCGTCGCCGCCGTCAACCGCGCCGAGGCCATCGCGGAGGCCGTCAGCCTGGTGAAAGACCTCGTCAACATGCCGCCACTCGACCTTTTTCCGGATTCGCTCGCGCACCGGGCCGTCGATGCGGCTGCAGGGCTCCCCATCGACGTGACCATCTGGAACGAAGAGCAATTGGTTGCCGACGGATTCGGTGGAATCGCCGGTGTCGGGCAAGGATCGTCGCGACCGCCGCGTTTGGTCAAGCTCAGTTACTCCCCGAGCGACGCCGTGCAACACCTCGCCCTGGTGGGAAAGGGTATTACGTTCGACACCGGCGGGCTCTCGTTGAAGCCGCCGGCGTCGATGGTGGGAATGAAGTACGACATGACGGGTGCCGCGACTGTTCTGGCGGTGACCGTTGCGGCCGCACGACTCGAGCTCCCAGTACGAATCACGGCGTGGATGTGCATTGCCGAGAACATGCCGTCAGGTTCCGCGATCCGGCCCAACGACGTTCTGCGGATGCGCGGTGGCCGCACTGTCGAGGTCCTGAACACGGATGCAGAGGGCCGCCTCGTGCTCGCTGACGGCCTCGTCGCGGCGGGGGAAGAGGAGCCGGACGCGATCATCGACGTTGCCACGCTCACCGGCGCCGCCGTGGTTGCCCTTGGCAACCGGTACTTCGGTGCCATGGGGGACGACGACCTGCTCGCCCGTGTCTTGGCAGCGAGTAAGGCCGTCGGGGAGCCTGCGTGGCCGATGCCGTTCCCCGAGGAACTTCGAGCGTCGCTCAACTCGGATGTCGCCGACATCGCCAACGCGAAGATCGGAAGCACCGCTGGCGGAATGCTGCTTGCCGGCGTGTTCCTCAAGGAATTCGTTGCCCCGCACATCCCCTGGGCCCACCTCGACATCGCAGGGCCGGCCCAGAACTCCGGAAGCCCCTGGGGTTTCACCGGGGCAGGCCCGACCGGAGTCACCGTTCGTGCGCTCATTCGACTGGCCGAGGAGTTTTCCCGCCCGTAGTACAGTCGAAGGGGCAAGAAAAACTTGCCGATGTTGCGTGTGCGGCTCGATTCATGCCGTGCGGTAGCGACAGAGCGTAGTGCGCGAGGGAGTAGTTGAGTGTCGGAACAAAACTTTGACATTGTCGTTCTCGGTGGAGGAAGCGGTGGATACGCAGCGGCGCTCCGTGCTGCTCAGCTGGGATTCAGCGTTGGTCTGATCGAGAAGGGCAAATTGGGCGGAACCTGCCTGCACGTGGGTTGCATTCCGACCAAGGCGCTTCTGCACTCGGCTGAAGTCGCTGATGTGAGCCGTGAAGGTGCCAAGTACGGTGTCAAGTCGACCTTTGACGGCATCGACATTGCGGCCGTGACGGCTTTCCGTGAAGGAATCGTCGCCAGCAAATACAAGGGACTTCAGGGCCTGATCAAGGCGCGTGGGATCACCGTCGTCGAGGGCGAAGGTCACCTGGTCTCCCCCACGACCGTTCAGGTCGGCGAAAATACCATTGTTGGTAAGAACGTCATCTTGGCAACAGGATCCTACTCTCGCTCCCTTCCCGGCTTGGAAATCAGTGGCCGCGTGATCACGAGCGAACAGGCCCTGGAACTCGATTACGTTCCGAAGAAGGTCGCCGTTCTCGGCGGCGGCGTGATCGGCGTCGAGTTCGCGAGCGTCTGGAAGTCGTTCGGCTCTGAAGTCACCATCATCGAGGCCCTGCCGCATCTTGCTCCCATGGAGGAAGAGTCGATTTCGAAGCAACTGGAACGTGCTTTCCGTAAGCGCGGAATCGAATACTCGCTCGGCATCCGTTTTCAGAGTGTCACTCAGAATGAAAACGGCGTGGTCGTCACGCTCGAAAACGGGACGACGATCGAAGCGGACATCCTCCTCGTTGCCGTGGGTCGCGGCGCGGCAACTGCCGGTCTTGGCTTCGAAGAAGTCGGCATCACCGTCGACCGGGGATATGTCATCACGAACGAGCGCCTCGCCACGAATATCCCCGGCGTCTACGCCGTGGGAGACATCGTTCCTGGCCTGCAACTCGCCCACCGCGGATTCCAGCACGGCATCTTCGTTGCGGAAGAGATCGCCGGCTTGAACCCCGTGGTCGTGGACGACCTCAATATTCCCAAGGTCACGTACTCCGATCCGGAGATCGCATCTGTGGGTTATTCGGAGGCGAAGGCCGCGGAAAAATTCGGTGCCGATGAGATCTCGACCTATGAGTACAACCTGGGCGGTAACGGAAAGAGTTCCATCCTCGGGACCAGTGGCTCGATCAAGCTCGTCCGCGTCAAGGACGGTCCCGTGGTCGGGGTGCACATGATCGGCGCACGCGTGGGCGAGCTGATTGGCGAAGGCCAGCTCATCGTCAACTGGGAAGCGTATCCGGAAGATATCGCCCCGCTCCTGCACGCACACCCCACCCAGAACGAGGCGCTCGGTGAGGCCTTCCTGGCACTCGCCGGCAAGCCCCTGCACGCCATGTAACCGGTTCTCCGGTTCCACAGTCAGATATTGAGTAACTTATGAATATACAAATGGTTTTGAAGGAGACAAACGCATGAGCGAATCCGTCAGCCTCCCGGCACTCGGTGAGAGTGTTACCGAGGGAACGGTCACCCGCTGGCTCAAGAACGTGGGCGACCGCGTAGAGGTCGACGAGCCACTGCTTGAGGTCTCGACCGACAAAGTGGACACGGAAATTCCGTCGCCCATCGCCGGCGTGATCGAAGCAATTCTGGTTCAGGAAGATGAGACCGTCGAGGTTGGAACCCCTCTCGTGACCATCGGCGATGGATCGGCAGCGGCTCCTGCAGCAGCGGCACCCGTTGCGGAGACGGTTCCGGACGTGGTCGTCGCACCGGTTGCCGAACCCGTAGCGGTCGCTCCCCCGGCTGCCGCCCCGGCTCCGGTTGCTGCTCCAGAGCCGGTTGCCGCTCCGGCGCCGGTTGCTGCACCGGCGCCGGTTGCTGCTCCCGTTGCCGCTCCCGCTCCTGTTGCTGCACCGGCTCCGGTTGCTGCACCCGTTGCCGCTCCGGCTCCGGTTGCTGCTCCCGTTGCTGCTCCGGCTCCGGTTGCTGCACCGGTTGCGGTGGCTCCTCCGGTAGCCGCTGCACCGTCCGTGCCCGCCCCGGCAGCCCCGGCCCCGGAAGCACGCGGTTCCCACGCCGGAACCAGTGGCTACGTCACCCCGATTGTGCGCAAGCTTGCCAATGAGGCCGGCGTGGATCTGTCGACGGTCATCGGTACCGGCGTTGGCGGACGCATCCGCAAGCAGGACATCGCCGCCGCGTCGGCGACCACTTCTGTCCCCACGTCGCCGGTTGTCAACGTTTCCCCGCTTCGAGGAACGACTCAACCCATGTCACGCCTGCGCAAGGTCATTGCCGAGCGTGCCGTCGCGTCGATGCAGGCTTCGGCGCAGCTGACGACCGTCATCGAGGTCGACGTCACGCGTGTTGCCATGTTGCGCGACCGGGTCAAGGTTGCGTTCAATGAGAAGACCGGCAACAAGCTGTCGTTCCTGCCGTTCTTCGCTCTCGCCGCTGCTGAGGCGCTGCAGGCGGTTCCGATTGTCAACGCCACCATCGAAGGCGACACCATCGTGTATCCGGCCCAGGAGAACATGAGCATCGCCGTAGACACCGAGCGTGGGCTGCTGACGCCCGTTGTACGTAATGCCGGTGACCTGGACCTGGCCGGCTTTGCTGCTCAGATCGCAGATCTCGCCGCCAGAACCCGTGACAACAAGCTCAAGCCCGACGAGCTGTCCGGTGGCACGTTCACCCTCACGAACACCGGCTCGCGCGGGGCACTCTTCGACACCCCGGTCGTGTTCCTGCCGCAGAGCGCCATTCTGGGCACGGGAATCGTGTACAAGAAGCCGCTCGTCGTCACCAACGACGGTCTGGATTCCATCGCGATCCGGTCGAGCGTGTACCTTGCGCTGTCGTACGACCACCGCATCATCGATGGCGCCAACGCGGCCCTCTTCCTGACCACGATGAAGGCACGCCTGGAAGCCGGCGCTTTCGAGGGCAACCTGGGAATCTAAGGGACTTCTTCAGCCCCCGCGGACAAACTGAGTATTTCCCGTATCCGCCAACCGGCCTCGCCCTTGATCACAAGGACCGAGGCCGGTTCGCTGTATCCCGTGTTTGTGACGGGCTCCAGCTGCACGAGGGCGATGTTCCCCGTTCGTTCCACGAGAACGGGCGAGAGGTCAATCGTCATTGCGCCGGTGGCGGTGCCGGTTGCCGTGGCGGTGCCCGGTACCGCGCTGTCCGGCTGTCGAGGCTGCATCTGATCGGTGTCGGCCGTCATCGCCGCGGAACCGGGTTGATCGATGTGGCTCAGACACTCCACGTCGGCGTCCGCCAGGCAAACCGCGCGCGCCTCGAGCAACACCGTGACGGCCGCCACCGGATCGTCACCGACAATCACGTCACGATCTGTTCCACGGATTGCAAGATCGGCTGACGGTGCTGACGAAGGCACTGCGGCGGCCGGCTCCGCCGGTGCCGAAGCTGCGGTGTTCGTTCCGGCCGACGAGTTCGCTACACCGCGCGCATTTCCATTGGCCGGAAGTGTCGTGAGCGCGATGATCACCGCCGCGCAGGCGATGAGCGCAGCCATGAGGAGCACACGGCGTCGAGAACGCAGCCGTTCCCTGACCGCCTCGCACATGCGGGCGAAGGGGCTGACGTTCTGAGATTGCGCGGCAGCGTGCAGGAGCCGCGCCAGGCGGTGGGCCAGGTGCGCCGCTTGACCGCGCCCGGCCGGTGCTGGGTTGGCGCTGGCGCGTTCGTGGTGCGACTGTGCGTCATCCGTCAAAGCATCAGTGCCCCACGGGTTGGGCAGGACGCCGCGAGGAGGTTCCGGTGACCTGGTGGCAACCGTCCAGTCGTCGCCCGGGAAGCGAGTCATCCCTGTCGAATGGATCTGCGGGGCGGTGTGCTCTGTTGAGGGAACGCTCCGTGCCGGCGGATCCGGCTGTTCCGGCTCTCGTCTGTTGGGTTCCTCCTCGTCGGCTGTCCCGGTATGCCGGTGGCGACCGCGCCCACCGTTTGCACCCGATCGCACGTCGGGACGACCTGGAGACTCCTCGCCACGGATGAATCCAAGCGGTGCGGCCGCACTCCAGTGGAAGAGCGAACATTCCAAATCGGTCAGGAGCGGGCAGAACGGGGTGCTCCGCCGTGCACTGTCGAATCGCTCCACGAGGGAATCAGCGGCAGATGCGAATCCGGACGGGTCGGACGCCCGGTCGAGGTGAGTGAAGACGGTGCGCAGGAGCGCCGCAAGGCGAGCGTAATCCTCGCGAAGAGCTCCGACCCTGGCGGCGGTGTTCGTTGGCAGGTCGTGCAGCGAACCCAGGCCGCACAGTACCGGGCGGCCCGTTTCGTGGAACAGAATCGACCCGGGTGCGAGTGATCCATGCCCGAGTCCTGCCCGATGCAGGCCGGCCAGCGACGCGATGACCGGAGCGAGCAACGAGACCGTTTCCCCGGGGGTGAGCGTGATGTTTGCGGCCAGCATTCGGCCGAGGCTGCGCGGCTCCAACTTCTCCAGGACAACGCACACCCGGCCATCGGCCAGGGTCGCCACATCCATCAGCTGTACCAGCCCGATCTCCGACGCGGAGGTGAGCGCCCGGACCTCGCGCTCGATCGATTCCCGGTCTGCCTCCGGCCTGAATACTTTCAGGGCGGTCGGTGGACCATCCGTGGTGGTCGGATACCCCAGATAGATATCTGATCGAGACCCGATCCCCAGCCGACGCACCACCCGATAGCCGGCACATTCTGCGACCCACCGATCGGAATCGGCGGTAAACGGCGCAGCCATTCCGGTCGTAATCAACCCGGTGGTATTCATCATGACTCCTTACGAGACCGTAACGGTGCTTTCGCCGACAGCCTGATCGGCTCCGTCCATTCGCTCGGCCGCATCCGCAACTCTGTGGGTAACCTTGCTCCTGTCGGCCCTGTGGGGGGTAGGTGCACAGGTGCCTGAACCCACACGGCGTCGCCGACGGCCTAGACTGTGGCCATGCTCGACTTTGTCGTCGCGGGGCTAAGCGCCAACTCCGTGCCGTATGTTGAGGGCCTTGAGCTCCAACGCGCAGTCCACCTGTCCGTCGCATCAGGAGAAAGAACCGACACCGTTCTGCTCCTGGAACACCCCGCCGTCTTTACGGCCGGAAAACGCACGCTTCCTGAAGAACGCCCCCAAGACGACACGCCGGTCATCGATGTCGACCGTGGCGGAAAGATCACCTGGCATGGCCCCGGACAGCTTGTCGGTTATCCCATTCTGCGGTTGTCCGAACCAATTGACGTGGTTGGGTACGTTCGTCAACTTGAGCAGATACTCATCGGTGTTCTGAGCGACTTCGGCATCACCGGAACCAGGGTTGCCGGCCGTTCCGGTGTCTGGGTCGGTCCCGCCGGAGCGGAGGAAAAGATTGCCGCTATCGGAATCCGGGTCGCCAACGGTGTGACCATGCACGGGTTTGCTCTCAACTGCAGCAATTCCCTCGATGCCTATTCCCAGATCATCGCCTGCGGCATCCGAGACGCCGGTGTGACGACCATGTCGCGCGTGCTTCAGCGCGTTGTGGAGCCCGGAGACGTGATTGACTCCGTCACCGCCAATTTTCTCCAATCCGGCCTGCAGTACTCAGGCCTCCCGAACACAGTGAAGGTCACAGCATGAACGCCGCACCCGAAGGCCGCAAGCTCCTGAGGCTCGAGATCCGCAACGCCGAAACGCCGATCGAACGCAAACCGGAATGGATCAAGACCGTAGCCAAGATGGGCCCGGAGTACCGCAAGCTCCAAAACCTGGTCAAGAGCGAGGGCCTGCACACGGTCTGCCAGGAGGCCGGCTGTCCTAATATTTTCGAGTGCTGGGAGGACCGGGAGGCCACATTCCTGATCGGTGGTTCACAGTGCACGCGCCGGTGCGACTTCTGCCAGATCGATACGGGCAAGCCCGCCGACTACGACACGGATGAGCCTCGCCGGGTTGGGGAGTCTGTCGTGTCGATGAACCTTCGCTATGCCACGGTCACGGGCGTGGCCCGGGACGACCTGCCCGACGAGGGCGCCTGGTTGTATGCCGAGACCATCCGCCAAATCCACCAGCAGAGCCCTGGAACGGGCGTGGAGATCCTGGTTCCGGACTTCTCCGGAAACCCGGCTCATTTGGCCCAGGTCTTCGATGCCAAACCGGAAGTCTTCGCCCACAACGTTGAGACCGTTCCTCGGATATTCAAACGGATTCGCCCGGCGTTCCGCTACGACCGTTCGCTCGATGTACTGACGCAGGGACGAAATGCCGGCATGATCACCAAGTCCAACCTCATCCTTGGAATGGGAGAGGAACGAGCTGAGGTCAGCCAGGCGCTCCAGGACCTGCATGACGCCGGAACCGACATCATCACCATCACTCAGTATCTGCGTCCCAGCGCTCGGCACCTTCCCGTTGCCCGCTGGGTGCGCCCGGAGGAATTTGTGGAGCTGAAGGAAGAGGCGGAAGCGATTGGCTTCATCGGCGTGCTGTCCGGACCACTGGTGCGTTCCTCGTATCGCGCCGGCCGTCTCTGGGCGCAGTCCATGCAGGCCACCGGACGCACAATTCCGGCTGAACTGCGCAGCCTCGCGGATGCCTCACTCGGTTTCGCCCAGGCAGTGTCGTAGCCGAATTCGGTCACGAACCTTTCGGCTGACTGGGTAGTCTTATGTTCATGGCACGCAGCAAGGAGAAGTCTCCAAAAACCCCGAAAAAGCCCGGTCGCATCAAGCAAATGTGGCAGGTCTTCCAGATGACGAGGCGCTATGACTCCAACATCACCTGGATCCTGATCCTCGGCTTCCTGCTACCGGTTCTGATCAGCGTGGGCTTGGCCCTGCTGCTCTCCCCCGGCAGCGTGCTGACGATCATCCTCTGGGCGGTGGCCGGGGTGCTGGCCGGCATCCTGGTGATGCTCATCATCCTGGGACGTCGAGCGGAAAAGGCCGCGTATTCCCAAATCGAGGGACAGCCCGGTGCTGTCGGCGCCGTTCTGCGCAGCTCGCTCAAGCGCGGGTGGGTTGGCAGCGAGATGCCCGTCGCGGTGAACGGCAAAACCCAGGATGCCGTATACCGGGCCGTGGGCCGCGGAGGCGTCGTGCTGATCAGCGAGGGCCCGAAGACACGTACGGCTCGCATGCTGGACGAAGAGCGTCGTCGCGTGGCCAAGGTCGGCGGCAACGTCACGGTCACCATCATCTCTGTCGGGCCCGATGAAGATGCCGTTCCCTTGCACAAGCTCGCGAGGCGTCTGACCCGAATCAAGCCCACGCTCACCAAGGCTGAGGTGCTCGCGGTGAATAACCGTCTGTCGTCCATGGCCACCAAGCTGCCGATTCCCAAGGGCGTCGACCCGATGAAGGCGCGACCCCAGCGGGGCTGATCGTTCGCACCGGAAAACCCACGACACGAAGAAGGGCACCTGCGCCGCAGGTGCCCTTCTTTCGTCTCCAGACCACTACGCCCTGATCAGCACCGTGCCGGCGATTTTGTCGTGGAAACCGCGCTGGTCTGAGTCCCATACCAGCGCAGGCAAGACGATACCCAGCAGCACAGAGCGCACCAGCCCGCGCCACGGCCCGACCCAACCGCTCATCACCGGAACGACCCGCAGCCCCACGATCCGATGTCCGATGCTCCCGCCGAGAGTCGGTATGAAGATCAGCTGCAGGAGAACGAAGATGACGCTGGTTGCCACCGGGTTGTAGTCGAAGAAGATCACAGATGCCGCCACGGCCAAGCCCCAGTCGAGCGTGACTCCCAGCAGTCGTCGCCCCGGCCGTCCCACGGAGCCGGGCCCGGAGCGGGGCAGGCCCAGTCGTTCACCCGGCCAGGCACTCGGAGCGGGAGGACCGGAAGCGGGGTACGGGGAAGCTGAGTCGGACACCTGATGATTCTATCGAGAGCCACCGCCTGTAACATGTGTGAAACATAAGCGTCACGAACGGGTAATCCCGTCGCACTAATCTCAGTGGAGCCGCAGCGTGTAACGCTGCGAGATCCACGCCCACGTCGTTTGGAGTAAAACCGCATGTTCCGCGATTCGTCAGAAGTGCTCAAGTTCATCAAAGACACGGACGTCAAGTTCCTTGACATCCGTTTCACCGACCTGCCCGGTGTGCAGCAGCACTTCAACATCCCGGCTTCGACCGTCGATGAAGAGTTCTTCACCGTTGGGCAGATGTTCGACGGTTCGTCGATCCGCGGATTCGCGTCGATTCACGAGTCGGACATGCAGCTCATTCCGGACGTTTCCACCGCATACATCGACGCTTTCCGCGCCGAGCGCACTCTGATCATGCTTTTCGATATTTACAACCCTCGCAACGGTGAGATCTACTCGAAGGACCCGCGTCAGGTCGCTAAGAAGGCCGAGAAGTACCTTGCGTCCACGGGGATCGGAGATACCGCATTCTTCGGCTCCGAAGCCGAGTTCTACATCTTTGACGACGTTCGCTACGAAGTGAACCAGCACACCAGCTTCTACTCGGTCGATTCCAGCGAAGGTGCATGGAACTCCGGCAAGAAGGAAGAAGGCGGTAACCTCGCCAACAAGACGCCCTTCAAGGGCGGCTACTTCCCGGTGAGCCCCGTCGACCAGCACGTGGACATGCGTGACGACATCTGCCTGAAGCTCATGGATGCCGGCCTGATTCTAGAACGCAGCCACCATGAGGTCGGCACGGGCGGACAGGGTGAGATCAACTACAAGTTCGACACCATGGTTCACGCGGCAGACGACCTGCTCAAGTTCAAGTACATCGTGAAGAACACGGCGCACGACTGGGGTAAGACGGCCACATTCATGCCGAAGCCGCTCTTTGGGGATAACGGTTCGGGTATGCACACCCACCAGTCCCTGTGGGCCGACGGCAAACCGCTTTTCTACGATGAGGCCGGCTACGGCGGCCTGTCCGACCTGGCGCGTTGGTACATCGGAGGGCTGCTCAAGCACGCTCCAGCAGTGCTCGCATTCACCAACCCCACGGTCAACTCCTATCACCGCCTGGTTCCCGGCTTCGAGGCTCCAGTGAACCTGGTGTACTCGGCGGGCAACCGCTCGGCATCCATTCGCATCCCGATCACGGGGACGAATCCGAAGGCCAAGCGTCTTGAATTCCGCGCTCCCGATGCATCCGGAAACCCGTATCTCGCGTTCGCCGCACAGCTGATGGCAGGCCTTGACGGAATCAAGAACCGGATCGAGCCGCACGAGCCCGTCGACAAGGACCTTTACGAGCTCCCGCCCGAAGAGGCCAAGAACATCCCGCAGGTGCCGGCTTCCCTCGAGGAGGCTCTTCAGGCGCTGGAAGCAGACCACGACTTCCTGTTGGCTGGAAATGTATTCACCCCAGAGCTCATTGAGACCTGGATCGAATATAAGCGCGAGAACGAAATCAAGCCCCTCGCGCAGCGCCCGCACCCGTTCGAGTTTGAGCTCTACTACGGCGTCTAAGTCCCGGTACTAGCCCGGCCTCAGCACAGGACCGCATCCCTTTCGGGGGTGCGGTCCTGTGTCGTTGCCACTGGACCGCACGCCGGGCCACAGACGGCCGCCAGCTTTAGCCGACGTTCGGGCCGGGCCGCTCAACCGGACCGTAGAAGAGCCTTTCGAACACCGAGCGAGCCCGCCGGGTCACGGACAGGTAATCGTCCTCCAGCTCCGTGGCCGAACCGGGCGGGTACTCCAGGATTCTTGCGATGCCCTCCAGTTGGGCTCGGTCGACGGGCAGCACATCAGATGTCCTGTTGGTCCACAGCGTGATTGCGGATCGCGCGCGAGATGCAAACAGCCATGCCGCGCGCAGAGTGGCCGCGTCATCCGATCTCACCAGTCGGGCGTCCGTCGCAGCGGTGAGGGCGACAAGCGTCGAGGTGGTGCGGAGCGTCGGAACGGCCGCTGCGTATTGCAGCTGCATGAGTTGAACGAACCATTCGACGTCACTGAGAGAACCACGACCGAGCTTGAGATGTCGATTGGGGTCGGCGCCCTGGGGCAGCCGCTCGTTTTCAACGCGGGCCTTGATTCGCTTGACCTCACGGACCTCCTTGTCGGCGATCTGGCTCGGGTAGCGAACCTGGTCGGCGAGAGCCTCGAAATCGCGTTGCAGGGTGACGTCTCCGGCTATCCCCCGGCCACGCAGCAGTGCCTGCGCTTCCCACGTGAGTGACCAGCGGCCGTAATAGGCAGCGTAGGAGTCCAAGGAACGCACGATGGCGCCGTTGGCGCCCTCCGGACGGAGACCGATGTCCAGGTCCAGGGGCAGCCGGTCATCGTCCGTGAGGCGGGTCAGCTCCCGCACGACGAACCGAGCCCGGTCGTGGGCAGCCTCCCCCTCCAGTGCACCCGGTCGAAAGACGTACATCACGTCGGCATCGGAACCGAAGCCGAGTTCCGAACCTCCGAACCGGCCCATGGCGATCACCGCGAACTCGATGCCGTCCGGAGTCTGCGGCGACAGAGGACGCGCCACACCGGGCTCATTGAGTTCTCGGCCCCGGATGGCGGCGATCACGCCGCGGATGAAGTTACTCGTCACATCCGTCAGTCCGATCGCGAGCTCGTCGATGCTGATCTGACCGAGCATGGCGCCGAAAGCCAACCGAAGCATTTCCCGGCGCCGAGCCGTTCGCAGAATCGATGCCGCAGCATCCGCGCTTTCATGACGAGCGAGCACGGCTCGGGTCTCATCGAGCAGCGCCGTGAGCGGCCGCGGCCGCAAGTCGTCCTCGTTCTCGAGCCAGGCAACGGCCTCCGGAATCTTTTCGAGGAGCTCCCCGACATACCGTGAACCGGACAAAACCCGCGTCAGCCGTTCGGCGGCACCGGATGAATCCCGCAGCATGCGCAGGAACCAGTACGTGGACCCGAGGTTGTCGCTCAGGCGGCGGAAGGCAAGCAATCCGTAGTCCGGGTCTGCGCCCTGGGAAAACCACTGCAGCATCACGGGAAGCAGATGCCGTTGGATCGTCGCGCGACGCGAGACACCACCGGAAAGTGCGGCAATGTGTGCGAGAGCGCCCTGCGGGTTGAGAAAACCGATGGCAGCCAGGCGAGCTTCCGCCTGCTGGTTGGTGAGGTTGAGACCTTCCGCGGGAAGGGCGGCCACCGCGCTGAGGAGCGGGCGGTAGAAAAGGCGCTCGTGCAATCCACGTACCCGTTGCTTGGTCTGGGCCCACATGGTTGTCAGACCGACGGCGCTCGTGGCCAGCCCGGTTGCCCTGGCGAGCACGCGCATGTTGGCCTCGTCACGCGGGACCAAATGTGTGCGGCGAAGTTTCTCCAGCTGCAGTCGATGTTCCATCAGGCGCAGCACACGGTAGTCCTGAGCGAATTCGGCAGCCTCTGCACGGCCGACGTAGCCGGCGCCGGCGAGGGCCGTCAGCGCCGGGAGCGTGCCGCTTTGGCGCACGTCGGGATCCGCCTGCCCGTGCACGAGCTGGAGCAGCTGCACGGTGAACTCGATATCGCGCAGGCCGCCGGGACCCAGTTTGAGCTGGAAATCGACTTCGTCGTCGGGAATGTTGTCCGTGACGCGCTCCCGCATCCGCTGCACGGATTCAACGAAGTTCTCCCGGCTCGCGCTGTTCCACACCTTCGGGGTCACGGCCGCCACGTACCGGGCGCCGAGTTCGCTGTCGCCGGCGAGTGTTCGCGCCTTGAGCAAAGCCTGGAATTCCCAGCTTTTGGCCCATCGGTCGTAATACGCCAGGTGCGATTCAATCGATCGAACGAGCGCGCCGTTCTTTCCCTCCGGGCGCAGATTCGGGTCGACCTCCCAGAGCTCGGGTTCGACGGACGCTTCGTTGAGTCCCCGCATCATCAGGATGGCCAGGCGGGTGGCAATCTCAACCGCACGGCTCGAATCAACGACCCCCTCGGGATCACCGTCGGCGACGAAGATCACGTCCACGTCGCTGACATAGTTGAGTTCGCTTGCCCCCGCCTTGCCCATGCCGATCACCGCGAGTCGGGTGGCGCTCACCTGCTCTCGAGGAAAGACACCGCGTCCGGCCGTTGCCCCGCTGGTCATGGTGCGCGCGACCGCCAGCGCAGTCTCCAGCGCGGCCGTAGCCATGTCCGCCAGCGTGTCGGCGATAAGTGGCACCCCGGCGACCGGGTCGAGCTGTTCGAGGTCGAACGCCGCGACGGCCGCCAATCGACGCCGGTAGCGTACGCGGAGGGCTATCCAGGCCTCATCGCCGATCAGGGTGGAGAAACCGTGCACGGCGCCGACCGAGTCGAGCAGGTCGAGAGTCAGGTCCTCGACGGTGGGTAACGACCCGAGCGGGGTGGCCAGCACGTCCAGTTGGTCGGGGTGGCGGATGAAAAAATCTGCGAGTCCGCTGGATGCGCCGAGAACCCGGATCAGACGTTGGGCGGCGTCGGAACTCGCGAGTACTGCCGTGATATCCGGGGAGCCCTGGCGGAGGAGATCGACCAGAGCGCCGAGTGCGGCATCGGGATTTGCCGCTTTGGCCATCCCCGGGAGTAGAACCGCACTGTCGGGACCCCCAAGTTGCTCAATCTCAGCGAGGCGACGACGAACTTCGCTCAAATTGACAAAACCCACCCGGGCCAGTTCGGTCAGAGTCAGCACGTCGCTCGGCATTGCCCGGTTCCCCTGTCGCTCCTACAGCATTTCCAGATTCTTGCGCAGCTCGAAAGGCGTCACCTGCGAACGGTAATCCTTCCACTCCTGTCGCTTGTTCAGCAGCACATAGTTGAAGACCTGCTCACCGAGTGTCTCGGCAACCAGCTCGGATTCCTCCATGAACTGGATGGCATGGTCGAGGCTCGCGGGAAGCTGCGTGTAGCCGAGCGCGCGGCGCTCGGTGTCACTCAGGCTCCACACGTTGTCCTCAGCCTCCGGCGGCAGCTCGTAGCCTTCTTCGATGCCCTTGAGTCCGGCAGCCAGCATCAGCGAATAGGCCAGGTAGGGGTTGGCCGCCGAATCGATGGCGCGATATTCGACCCGTGCGCTCTGGCCCTTGTTCGGCTTGTACAACGGAACCCGAATGAGAGCAGATCGGTTGTTGTGTCCCCAGCACACGAAGCTCGGCGCTTCGTCGCCACCCCACAGGCGTTTGTAGGAATTCACGAACTGATTCGTGACGGCAGTGATCTCCGGAGCGTGCTTGAGTAATCCAGCGATGAACTGGCGACCGATCTTGGAGAGTTGATACTGCGCACCGGCCTCGTAGAACGCGTTCGTATCGCCTTCGAAGAGCGACATGTGGGTGTGCATTCCGGAACCGGGGTGTTCAGACATCGGCTTGGGCATGAACGTTGCGTACACACCCTGCTCGATCGCAACTTCCTTGATCACCGTGCGGAACGTCATGATATTGTCGGCGGTCGTCAACGCGTCTGCATAGCGCAAATCAATCTCGTTCTGACCCGGTCCGGCCTCATGGTGGCTGAATTCCACCGAGATGCCGAGGTCTTCGAGCATGCGCACCGAACGACGACGGAAATCGTGCGCTGTCCCACCCGGGACGTTATCGAAATAACCGGCCGAGTCCACGGGAACGGGACCGTTCTTTCCGAATTTACTCGACTTCAGCAGGTAGAACTCGATCTCCGGGTGCGTATAGAAGGTAAAACCGCGTTCGGCCGCCTTCGCGAGGGTGCGCTTGAGCACATTGCGCGGGTCCGCCACGGCGGGCTGGCCGTCCGGGGTCGTGATGTCGCAGAACATACGTGCCGTGGGATCGACCTCGCCGCGCCACGGCAAAATCTGAAACGTGGTCGGGTCCGGGTGGGCGAGCACGTCGGCCTCGAAGGACCGCGTCAGGCCTTCGATGGCCGAGCCATCGAAACCAAGGCCTTCATTGAAAGCCCCCTCGACCTCTGCCGGGGCGATCGCGACGGATTTGAGTGTGCCCACAACGTCGGTGAACCACAGTCGAACGAACTTGATTCCTCGCTCCTCGATGGTACGAAGAACGAAATCGCGCTGCTTGTCCATTCAACCCCTTCTGGTCCCTTACTAGGGTACTGGCTCAGTGCACGAATTCATGGCTTGAGTACACTTGTGGCATGTCAGAACCGACCGCGCCCGATTCGACCGCGCCAGACTCGTCAGCATCCGTTCCCGAACAGCACCCCTACGGGAAAGCACCTGACGGTCCGAAGCGGGTACGCACCCGACATTTCCAGAATGCCAAACGTGAGGGCATTCCGATCACCGGGCTCACCAGCTACGACATGCTGACGGCTCAGATATTCGACCAGGCCGGCATCGATTTTCTGCTGGTCGGCGACTCGGCCGGCAATAACGTCTTCGGATACGAGACCACGCTGCCGGTCACCATCGACGAACTGATTCCGCTGACCCGCGCAGTGGCTCGAGCCGTTCGTCGGGCGCTGGTTGTGGCGGATATGCCGTTCGGAAGCTATGAGAGTGGCGCTGATCAAGCCCTGTCGACGGCAGTTCGGTTCATGAAGGAGGCGCAAGCACACGCCGTGAAGCTTGAGGGAGGCGTGCGCAGCCACAAGCAGATCGAGCGGATCGTCTCCGCCGGAATTCCGGTCATGGGCCACGTTGGCTTCACGCCTCAGAGCGAACACGGTCTCGGTGGACACATAATTCAGGGCAGAGGCGACTCCGCACAGAACCTGATCGATGATGCACTGGCCGTGCAGGACGCCGGCGCGTTCGCCGTGGTACTTGAGATGGTGCCCGGGTCAATTGCGGCACGCGTCACGCAGGCGCTGGACATTCCCACGATCGGAGTCGGCGCCGGACCGGACGTTGACGGACAACTCCTGGTGTGGACGGACTTTGCGGGTATGACCGAGGGACGGGTGCCGCGGTTCGTGAAAAAGTACGCGAACCTGCGCGGCGTGCTCACTGACGCCGTGCATAGCTTTCGCGACGACGTCAACTCGGGCGCGTATCCGGCCCCGGAGCATAACTACGAGTAGGACCTGACGCCGCGACGGCTCAGCGTGAGTCTCTAGCGTCGTCTTCGGACCACTTTGCGCTATTGGCTCGAAGTTTCTCCAGAGCGTGCACAGCCTCGTCGTGGGTGGCGAACGGGCCGACCCGGTCGACGGACGGTGATTGGAAGCCTTTTTCGACTCCACCCGTGCGCATGTTGTACCAGAACTGGTTTTCTTTGTCCTCGGCCATAGGGTTGATCTTATGCCTAAGGATTCAACCGGTCACCTTGTCCCTGGACGCGTGTCGTCGATGCGCTCCGTCCCGTCCCATATTTCCCGCCCGGAATACGTGGGAAAGAAAGGTCCGAGCCCGTTTACCGGCTCCGACATTTACGCTCCCGATCAGGTGGCCCTCATCCGCGATGCCGGCCTGATCGCTGCCCGAGCGATCGAGGCGGTGGGCCGGGCCATTCGTCCGGGCATCACCACGGAAGAGCTGGATATCATCGGCCACGACTACGTGGTTTCACACGATGCGTACCCGTCGACGCTGGGGTACCGCGGATACCCGAAGTCACTGTGCAGTTCGGTGAATGAGGTTATTTGCCACGGCATACCCGACGATACGGTGCTCGAAGACGGCGACATCGTCAATATCGACATCACCGCGTTCAAGAATGGTGTGCACGGTGACACGAACGTGACGTTCGTGGTCGGGGAGGCTTCGGAGGCGGTCAGTCTGCTCGTGAGTCGCACCCGGGAGGCACTGGACCGCGGCATCAAAGCAGTCGCGCCCGGGCGACAGGTCAATGTGATCGGACGCGCCATCGAGTCCTATGCGAAACGGTTCAACTACGGCGTTGTTCGCGACTACACCGGCCACGGCGTCGGCGCCGCTTTCCATTCCGGCCTCATCATTCCGCACTACGACGCGCCGCAATACGACACGGTGATGGAAGTCGGAATGGTCTTCACGATCGAACCCATGCTCACCCTCGGCGGGTCCGCCGACTGGGATATGTGGAACGACGACTGGACGGTCTTGACGAAGGACCGCAGCGTCACCGCGCAGTTCGAGCACACTCTTGTGGTGACCGAACGTGGCGCCGAAGTGCTGACGCTGCCGTGAACAGGTAAGTTTTAATAATGAGCTCAACAACGGCCATCGGCATCGACATCGGCGGAACCGGCATCAAGGGAGCGGTCGTCGACCTTTCCACGGGTGCCCTCCTCACGGACCGGGTTAAGCTGCCCACTCCCAAGGGCGGACGTCCGCAAGACATCATTGAGACTACGCAGAAATTGTTGAGTCAGGTCGCGGCCGGAACGGACGATCTCGCCGTCGGCGTGTGTTTTCCGGCGGTGATCAAGCACGGCCACACCATGTCCGCAGCCAACGTGTCCGAGAAATGGATCGGCCTGGCCGCCGAGGACCTGTTCGAGAAGGCGCTTAAGCTTCCGATCCATTTCGTCAACGACGCGGATGCCGCTGGTTACGCCGAATCCCAATTCGGTGCGGCCAAGAACGTTCCGGGCGTCGTTCTGCTGACCACCCTCGGCACCGGTATCGGCACCGCGCTGCTGAATGACGGCGTGCTGGTTCCAAACACGGAGCTCGGGCACCTGCAGATCGACGGCAAGGATTACGAGACTCGGGCCGCGTATTCCGCCAAGGAAAGAGAGGACCTCAGCTGGGACAAGTGGGCTGCCCGCCTGCAGAAGTATTACTCAACGTTGGAACAGCTCTTCTCCCCCGATCTTTTCATCGTGGGCGGTGGCGTGTCCAAGCACCATGAGGATTTCCTCCCGTTACTCAACCTCAAGACCCGCATCATCCCCGCAGTGCACCGCAACAACGCCGGCATTCTCGGTGCCGCGGCACTCGCGGTGAAGTTCCGGGAGTAATCGGTGATCCCGGCGCTGGACGCGGTCGACGACGTCTTCCTCGAGCACCACGCGCGAGGTTCCGCGCCCAGCCTGGCCTGGGGTACCTTCGATCGAACCGGGCTGATCCGCTTCCGGTCGGCAGGAATGGGCCCGGGAGGCGCAGCTCCCGGTGCACACACCGCGTATCGGATCGCGTCCTGCACCAAGAGTTTCACCGCCGCCGCTGTCCTCGCCCTCCGGGATGCCGGTGTCTTGAGCCTCGACGATCCGGTCACCCGTTTCATCCCCGGTTTTTTGTCCGTGCTCCTGCCGGGACCGGACGCACCGGTGCCCACAGTACGCATGCTCCTCACCATGTCGGGAGGGTTACCCACCGATGACCCGTGGGCCGACCGCCAGGAGGCGCTGACGGAGTCGCAGTTCGATGCCTTCGTCGCGCGCGGGGTGACCTTTGAGTCCATGCCCGGTACCCGTTTCGCCTATTCCAACCTGGGATTTGCCCTGCTGGGCCGGGTCATCACCGTGGCCAGTGGACGCGGGTACCGCGACTTCGTCACCGAACAGCTTCTGAAACCCCTCGGACTGACCGGTACCGGTTTCGATTCGTCCGTTCCGGCCACCGGTGGCGTGGCCACGGGGACCCGTTGGCTCGACCGTGGGTGGCACGACCTGCCGTTCTCGGCACCGGGCGCCTTCTCACCCATCGGCGGACTGTTCAGCACCGTCACCGACCTCAGCTCTTGGGCAACCTGGCTCGCATCCGCCTTCGACGGGGCAACGCAGGACACGGAAGCCATCTCGCCACTGTCTCGCTCCAGCCGACGAGAGATGGCGCAGCAGTATCGCCACGTTCCGTCGGTGTCGGAGTATCCCACCGGCTACGGTTTCGGACTCTTTGTGGAGCAGTACGCGCATTCCGGGCCGGTGGTCTCACACTCCGGCGGGTATCCCGGCTTCTCCGCCCACATGCGCTGGTCGGCCCTCGGCGGGCACGGGATCGTTGCCTTCGGCAACGCCACCCACTCTCACCTTGCGGTGGCGACGACGCGGGCCTTCGACCGGCTCGATGCCGCGGCACCGCGGGTGCCGCCGGCGGTGCTGGCGTCCGTCCGGTCCGCGCAGGTTGCCCTGACCGGCCTCATCTACGCCTGGGACGACGACACGGCGCGGGATCTGTTCGCGGAGAACATTCCGCTCGACGATTCCTTCGAGCGCCGAAGGGCGGCGCTGGCAGTGGCCGTGCTCAGAATCGGCGGCCTCCTGCCCGAGCAGCCGGCCACGGCAGCCGCCGCACCGGAGCACTCGTCAAGCCCCGCGCACCTGGTGTGGTACCTGAACGGGCAGGCAGGTCGGCTGCGCGTGGAAACCCGTCTCACCCCGGAGTATCCGCCGCGCGTGCAGACGTTCACGGTGACGGCCGATCTGGTTCACTCCCGCTGAATGGCGACGGCTCCGTTTAGACGGTGGCATTCTCCGTGTCGACGGCCGCATCATCCGGCACCGTCTCCGCCTCCATGGAGCGCTGGCGACGCTTCATCCAATACGACAGCGCAAAGATCACGATGAGTGACACATAGATCGTGGCTGCGATCGGCGACGCGATGAGAGCAGTCGGATCGCCCTGAGAGATGGCCAGCGACCGACGCAACTGGTTCTCAAAGATGGGGCCGAGGATGAGGCCGACCACCATCGGTGCGATCGGGTATCCGTACCGGCGCATGAAGAACCCCAACACACCGACGACGAGCAGGACGCCCACGTCCACGGGGGTGAAATTCAGCGAGAATGCCCCAAGTCCGGCGAAAACCAGGATGCCCGCGTACAGGTACGGACGGGGAATCTGGAGGATGCGAACCCAGATGCCCACCAGCGGAAGATTCAACACCAGGAGCATCAGGTTGCCCACATACAGGCTCGCAATCAGTGTCCACACCAGAGCGCCCTGAGTTTCGAACAGCAACGGTCCCGGCTGAATCTGGTACCGCTGGAAAGCCACGAGCATCATGGCGGCAGTGGCCGTGGTCGGAATACCCAGCGTCAGCAAGGGCACGAGCACCCCCGCTGCCGCGGCGTTATTGGCAGACTCCGGGCCGGCAACGCCCTCGATCGCTCCCTTGCCGAACTGGCCCTTGTTCGCGCCCTTGGCCAGTCGACGTTCGGCGGCGTAGGAGAGGAATGTCGCCACATCAGCTCCCCCGGCCGGAATAGTTCCAATCGGAAAGCCGATGAAGGTACCGCGCAGCCACGGCTTCCAGGAACGCTTCCAATCGTCCCTTTTCATCCATTTGGTCCAGCCACCGCTCACCGGAATCACCGTGACCGGCCCGTGCCGGAGCCTGGACGCCACGTACAGCGCTTCACCGACGGCAAAGAGACCCACGGCAACGAGCACGACGTCCACGCCGTCCGCGAGAAACGGATTCCCGAAGGTGTACCGCTGCTGCCCGGTGAGGGCGTCCACTCCGATCAGGGCGATGAAAAGCCCGAGTGCCAGCGAGGCGAGTCCGCGGAGAACGGATGCCCCCAGCAGCGCACCCACGGTGAGGAAGGCCACGAGCATCAACGCCACGTACTCGACCGGGCCGATCTGGATGGCAAATTCGGCGACGAAGGGGGCAAGGAAGCTGAGCAGGACCGTGGCGAGCGTTCCCGCGACGAACGAACCGATTGCCGCCGTAGCCAGGGCTGCCGCACCGCGCCCGGCCTTCGCCATCTTGTTGCCCTCGAGGGCCGTCACGATGGAGGCGGATTCCCCGGGGGTGTTGAGCAGGATCGATGTTGTCGATCCGCCATACATGCCGCCGTAATAAATACCGGCGAAGACGATGATCGCCGCCGTCGGTTCGAGGCTGTAGGTGATCGGCATCAACAGGGCGATCGTCATGGCGGGGCCGATGCCGGGAAGCACCCCGATGGCTGTTCCGATGAAAACCCCGCCCAAGGCATAGAGCAGGTACATCGGCTGCATGGCCACCGAGAACCCGTCCATCAGGTTCATGAAGTTATCCATTGAGAAAACTCACTCCTTCGAGCAGGAAGCCGGCGGGCAGGGATACGCCCAGAAGGCCGGCGAAGACGTATTGCAGGATGAGTGCGATGGTGATGGCAATGATCGCGTTGCGCCACCAGGGCTTCGCGCCCAAGGACCAGCCCGCGCCGAAGAACAAGACGGCGGCGGCCACGGGCCAGCCGAGAGGCACAATCAACGCGATGTGCAGCACTACGAAGCCGATGAGCTTGCCCACGGTGAACCAGTCGGTCCTGACGGACGGGTCCACGTCTTCCGCGTCCTCCGCCACACCGACGCGCCCGCGCAGCAGCTGCACGATCAGTGCAATTCCGAGAAGCACCAGCAGCGCGGACACCACGAAGGGGAACGCTCGAGGGCCGATGTCACTGGCCGAGGACGGTGTCTGGATACCCGCTCCGGCCCCGAATCCGATCAAGCCCAGGCTGAGGATGACGCCCGCGAAAACAATCTCTCCGACGGGCCGTGCCGGGGCGGCGGTTCGAGCGCCACCCCCGGCAGGCGTATTGGTTATCTGTGAATCCATGGTTACTGCAGCAGACCGATGTCTTTCAGGGTGACCTTGACGGTCGCGATATCTTCGGTGAGGAACGTCGCGAACTCATCGCCGATCATGAAGGCGTCCGCCCAGTTGTTGTCCGCGAGGGTCGTCTTCCAGCTGTCACTCGCGTGCAAGTCTTCCATCAACGCGGTGAGCAGTGCGGCCTGTTCGGCATCGATGGAGCCGGGCGCCACCACTCCGCGCCAGTTGGTGAGGACCACGTCGATGTCCTGTTCGGTGAGTGTCTCCACGTCCGGAAGCTGCGAGGCTCTCGTCGATCCGGATACCGCAAGTGCCCGCAACTTGCCGGCCTTGACCTGTTCCGCGTACTCCCCGACACCCGAAATGCCGGCGTTCACCTTGTTGCCAAGCAGGGCGGCAAGGGACTCACCACCGCCGGAATACGGAATGTAGTTGAGTTTGTCGGCATCGATTCCTTCCGCCTTGAGCATCATTCCACCCAGAATGTGGTCTGCGCCGCCCGCTGACCCGCCGGTGACCGAGATGCCCTGGCCCTCAGCTTCGATGGCGGCCAGGAGCTCGCTCATGGTTGCATAGGGAGAATCCTCCGGAACGACGACGACCAGTGGCTCGTCGGTGAGTCGTGCAATCGGCGTCGTGTCTTCAATGCGGTTTGGCGAGTTGTTGGTTTCAACGGCCCCCACCATGACGTAGCCCATCACCATGAGGGTGTTGACGTCTTTCTCTGTCTTCAAGGATGCCAGGCCGTTCGTTCCGCCTGCGCCGCCCACGTTGACAACAGAGGCGCTCGTCACCAGGTCGTTGCTCTGCAGGTCCTTCTCGATCGCGCGACCCGTTTGGTCCCAACCGCCCCCGGGATCGGCCGGCACCACGATGTTGAGAGTATCGATACCGGTGGCCAGTGCCGGGTCCGCAGGGGTGCTGCTGCATGCGGCGAGCAGAAAAACGGATGCCGCGGCGGCGACGGCAATGGCCGTGCGACGCGTCATTGAGTCGAGCTTCATGGTGATTCCTCACATCAGTGTGATGCGCATCAGTGCGCAGATCCCCAGCGTATGGACGACTTCTATCGGTGGGAAGAATTCGGTCATAGTGCACGTAGTGGTCATTTTGGACATGACCCACCGGGCAAACGTGCCGGGCAAACGTGCCGGGCAAACGTGAGTCACCGACGATCCAGCTGAGAGTTTCGTGTGAGAATTGTGTCATGATCCAGTCGATGTCGCTGAGAACGCAGCTGTTCTTTCTGCAACTCCTCATCGTGCTGGTCATCGTTCTCGTGGCCGGATCCGTCGCCATCCGGGTGCAGGAAAAGCAGATCCGTTCGGCCTACGAGGCGCGAATGGTGACCGTGGCTCAGTCAGTGGCAGAGCTCCCCGCCATCGTTCATGCCTTTGACGACGCCGATCCAAGCGCCACGATCCAGCCCATCGCCGAGCTGATCACCGCCGCCACCAATGTCACGTACGTCGTCGTCACCGATGACACCGGCATCCGGTATTCACACCCCAATCCCGAGCAGATCGGCCTGCCCACCTCGACTGATCCTTCGATCGCGCTCTCCGGGCAGACGTATGTGGGTACGCAAACCGGCACCCTCGGTGAATCGTGGCGCGTCAAACTCCCTATCTACGACGAGGCCGGCGTCATTCTGGGAATGGCCTCGGTCGGAATTCTGGAAACGACCTTGGAAAACGACTTGAATAAGGTCCTGCCCGAACTCCTGCTCTGGTTGGTTGGTGCAGCGCTCGTCGGGACCGCCGGGGCGATCTATGTTTCCCGGCTGGCCTGGCGGCGAATCTATCGACTCGAGCCCGAGCAGATTGCCGCTCTGTTGGAAACGCGGGACGCAATGCTTCACGGCATCGGTGAGGGTGTGGCCGCCGTCGACGAGCAGGGGAACATCGCTGTCCTCAATGATGAAGCCCGACGCCTGTTGGACGCTGTGGACGACGTCGTGGGGGCGCCAGCCACCCGCGTGCTCGGGCACGACCTTGCGCGGCTGCTGCACAGCGGCAGCGACGCCGATGAGACCGTTCTGGTCGGCGAGCGGGTCTTGCTCGCGCGAGCCAGCGACGCGGTGGTCGATGGCCGGATTGTGGGTCGGGTGTTGATTCTTCGCGACCGAACGGAGCTTCATCAATTGCTGAGCGATCTGGATGGCGCCCGAGATGTCACGGCCGCACTGCGCGCCCAGGCACACGAATTCGCCAACCGGATGCATGTCATCTCGGGCCTGGTCGAATTGGGGCATACCGCGCAAGCCGTCGACTTCATTTCCCGTTCCGGTCACGGAGGGTCCATCGTCTCCGGGAGTATCGCACCGGGCATCACCGATCCCGACGTGGCAAGTCTGCTGATGGCCAAGAGCACGATCACTGCGGAGAAGGGAATCTCTCTCCAGGTGGAGCAGAACTCAGTGCTCGCGCCCGACGGGACGACCGACTCGGTCACCGTCCTGGGAAATCTCATTGACAATGCAATAGAGGCCGTCGGCGCTGACGGATCTGTTCAGGTGCGAATTCAATCGAGTGCGGGGCACGTCGACTACGTGGTGGCCGACGACGGTCCCGGTGTTGGGGAGGCCGACGAACAGCGCATCTTCGAACCGGGACTCTCCACAAAGGCAATCGAAGGATCAGCAACACGGGGTTTCGGGCTGGCCCTCGTGAACCGTGTTGCTGTCCGTCGTCATGGTTTCGTTACTGTGGGACGATCACGCACGAATGGTGCTGAATTCACCGTTCGACTCGGTGCCGGAGTCCGTCCCCCACTGGCCACCGAGACCACCACTGCACAGGAGACCCGCTGAACATGACACTCCTTCGCGCAGTGATCATCGACGACGACCGTCAGGTTGCCGGAATCCACACCGGTTTTCTTCTTGCCCACGGTGGTTTCGACGTGGTGGGCGTTGCGGCCACCGGCGCGGAGGGCCTGTCCCTAATTGTGGAAACTCGGCCCGATCTCGTGCTCCTCGACATCCACCTGCCCGACATGTCGGGAATCGACGTGCTGCGCTCAGCGCGCGCCCTGCCGGGAGACCCCCTCGACATTATTGCCATCACCGCGGCCCGTGAACTGGAAACCGTGCGCGCGGCGATGGCTGGCGGAGTGCTGCACTACCTTGTGAAACCGTTCACGTCCGCGGTCCTGATCGATCGCCTTGATGAGTACGTTCAGCATCATCAGTCCCTGCGCGAGCACGCGGGAACCGCGCGCCCGCTGGATCAGGCCGGAATCGACCGGATGCTGCGGCCGCCGTCGAACGTCGTTACGCGTGGCTGCACGGAGCCATTGGCCAAGGGCCTGTCCGCGTCCACTCTCGAGGCTGTTGTCGCCACACTGCGGTCCACTCCGACGGGCGCGTCCGCGTCCGACGTTGCAGGGCAGCTGGGACTCGCGCGGGTAAGCGCCCGACGCTACCTGGAATTCCTGGTCGCCCAAAACCAGGCCACGATCACCCAGAAATACGGTCAGGCCGGCCGGCCTGAAAAGTTATACCGGTGGATCCTACGCTGACTACGCGCGACGGATGACCGGCTACGAAACGATGTATGGAATGGGCCGGCTATTACGCCGGGTTCTGTCTCGGCACCGAAGCGCCGTGGACGGCCATCTATCTCGGGACTACGTTGCCGCAGCCCTCTAGCGGTCTACCCGAAAGCTCGGCGAGCCGCCTTGGCGCTTTCTGTCTGACCTTGCTCCGGACGAGGTTTACCTAGCCGACCAGGTCGCCCTGGCCGCTGGTGGTCTCTTACACCACCGTTTCACCCTTACCCCTTGGCCGAAACCCTAAGGTCCGACCCGGTGGCGGTTTACTTTCTGTGGCACTGTCTCGCGGGTTACCCCGGGTGGGTGTTACCCACCGTCCTGCTCTGCGGAGCCCGGACGTTCCTCGGCACCCGACGCACCTGAGACAAGTCTCAACTGCAACGGATGACGCGACCGTCTTGCCGACCCATTCCGAGACTTGAGTCTACCGTCTCAGACCAGCCTCAGATACCGGCGCAGTGGCCGCTGGGTTAGATTCCGGATTCGTCGGTTCGAACAAGGATTGCGCCGCAATCCGGGCAGAACAGCACGTCGTCGGCTGCGGCCTGGCGAACCTCGGCGAGGTCGTTTCCGGTGAGAGTCATCGTGCACCCGCTGCAGGTCCGTGCGCGCAGCAGTGCGGCTGCGTTTCCGCGCCCGGTCACCCGACGCTTCTCGTAGAGCACCACAAGGTCTTCATCGACAGTGGCCGCCACGGTCTGTCGATCGCGACGGAGCTCGCCGAGCTGGCGGTTGAGGTCCTCCACCAGGATGGCGAGGGCCGCTTCCGCTTCCTGCACTCGCACCGTGACGGCGTCGCGCTCGGCCACGACGACCGCGACCGATGCCTCGTGCTGCTCCAGCCGCTCCATCACGGCTATTTCGATTTCCTCCAGGTCGAAGAGCCGTTTACGCAGGGCCGTCAGCTCTGTCTCGAGGGCCTGAACGTCCTTGACGGACGAGGTCTTCTGCGCCCGGTCGGTATCGCGGGCGATGCGCTTTTCCACCACGCCCACGTCGGATTCGATGCGCCCCAGCTCGGTGCGAACGTCGTCGAGGGCGCCGGTCTGCTGCGTCATGCGGGCACGGATGGCATCCGCTTCGCGCTGAAGGGACGTCAACTCTGCGTGCTGGGGAAGCGCCGTCGCCTGGTGCGAAACCTGAAGCACCTTGATGTCAAGGGCCTGAAGCCGGAGAAGCTCCTTCTGCTGGAGTGGAGATGCCTTCACGATGTCCTGACCTTTGCATGTGTGTAATTAGTGGAAGATGAAACGAAAAAATGTGGGCAAGGTTACGCCATCACGACGAAATCCCACGGATCCGTATTGAGCTCGCTCACGGTTATGTTCAACCCCGGCAGGGCGCAACGCAGCTGTTCGGCCGCGGCGTCTAGCCACAGCCATTCACTGGCCCAATGGGACACATCGATGAGCGCCGGCGTTCCATCCGTGAGCAGGGCCTGCTCCCGTGCCTCCGACGCAGGGTGGTGTCGAAGGTCGGACGTGATGTACACGTCGGACTCGACCACGGCCCGTTCCCGAAGGAGGGAATCGCCCGCTCCGCCGCAGAGCGAAACGGTGCTGACCGAGCGACTGTACTCCCCGGATACTCGGATACCGGAGGCGGTCGAGGGCAGCAGCGCACTCAACCGGTGCGCAAGGCGTCCCAGGGTGATCGGTTCGGCGAGTTCACCGACTCGGCCCAGACCGACCTCCGGCGAGGCCCCGACAACGAGAGGCCGCAGGTTGACCAGACCGAGTCGGGTGGCGAAGGTGTCCGAGACACCTCCGGCCACGATGTCGGCGTTCGTGTGCGCTGTCAGCAGCCCGCAGTCGGCACGGATCAATCGGCTGAGGAGCGCGCCTTTGTAACTGTCTTCGGCCACGGACGTGACGCCTCGAAGCAGGAGCGGGTGATGAACGATGAGCAAACCTGCCCCACCGGAAATCGCTTCCGTCACGGTGTCGGCAACCGGGTCGACGGCGAAGTGCACGGATGTGATCACCCGCGACGGGTCTCCGCTCACGAGCCCAGGCGCGTCCCATGCCTCCGCTCCCGACAGCGGCCACAGAGCATGGGCCGCGCGGGTGACGTCAGAGAGCGAGAAGGACACAGTGAGAGCTTACCGGTGAGAGGCACTGTCACGGTGGTGCGCAGTCGGCATGCCCCCAGCCGACCTCGACTCAGTAGTCGAATTCGTCGAACTGTGCCGCCACCGGCTCCTCTCGCGTCCAAGATGCGGGAATCATGGCACCGGCCATGGACTTTCGATTCAGAAAATCGACCGTTTCCGGCTCGACCAGCTCGGGTCCGGTGTATCCAGCGGTGACACTCACGAGCTGGGTCGCCGACCCGATCAGCATGTGCGCCCGACCAAGCTGACCGTCATCCCCAACAACGGGAATGTTGACGACGTCGAATTGACGGCGATTGCAGAGCGCTTCCGCGTACTGCATCAGTGCATCAGCCAGATCGTTTCCCGTGAGAACAGAACCGCCCGGAAAATGAAGGTTCTTCATAATACTCCCCTACAGAGCTCATAAATTCATGGGCTTCCGGGGTCTAGGGTCGCTGCTTGTATTCTACTCCGCTGCACGCGGCTTGCGAGGTTTATTCAGTGTCTCCACTGCAGTCGATCGGCTCGTTTTAGAGCGTGAGTTCTCGACTCACGATCCGCTCCGCCACACCGGCCAGCGAGTCGGCGTGACTGCGGGCATAATCGCGAATGAGGTCGAAGGCTTCGCCCATATGGATGTTGTGGGTGTAGGCCAGCACGCCCTTAGCCTGCTCGATGAGCACCCGGCTGTTCAGCGCATGTTGGAGCTGCTGACGAACGATGTCGCTTTCACGAATGGCCCGTTCCTGCAGAATGCCGATCGTTGCGACATCCGCGAGAGCCTGGACCGTGTTGACGTCCGCAGCACTCAATCCACCCGTGCGATCCCAAAAGAGATTCAAGGAGCCGATGGTGGTGGCACGCAGACGCAGCGGCACGGCGTGCATTGAGGCAAACCCCTGCTCCAACGCTCCCTCTCGAAATACGGGCCACTTATCGCCCACGGCATCGATATCCGTTACGGCTACGGCCTTGCCCGTGACAAAACTCTGCACGCACGGGCCGCTGCCCTCACGCAGCTGCAAGATTTCTACGAGTCGGCTGCGTTCATTCGTTGAGGCAACCACTTCGAGTTCACCGTCATCTCCGGCCGAGAGGATGATTCCCGCCGCAGCAGCATCGAGCAGTGCGGCGCACTTGTCAACGAGCGTGCACAGCAGGTCGACGACGTCGAAGTCGGCAACGAGGGTATCGGCAAGGGTTACAAAGGTCTCTAACAGCTGACCTTCACGTGTCTGGGTCACCATAATCCAATCTTACGAATCCAGCATCGACGAAAGATCCAGTCGTCGTGCCACTACATCGGTTGCGACTTCTCTAACAGTGCGGTCGGTCGAGAAAGCGTGGCCGTGAATGATCAGCAGCGCGTCTGCGGCCGAGAGGTTGAGTTGGGCTAAGACCATCCCTGTCGCCTGGTGCACGATACGTCGCGAGTAACTCTCATTATCCACTTTTCCGGTGCGCATTGGCTGCGTCGCGAGTGAGCGGCGCAAGACCTGTCGGGCGGCAACGCCTGCCAGCACGCCGGCATCCGCTTTTTCCGTTTCCGAAAGCGTGAAGGGCTGCAACGAATACAAACCGACGGCGCCGATCATCAGCGAGCCCAGCATCAGGGGAAACGAGCTGAGACCGCGCACGTCGTCGGCGCCCACCGCGCTCAGCAGGGCCGGCCAGAGTATATTCGCGGGCGACAGGGTGTCATGAATGGTAACCACGGCATGCGAGGAGAGGGCGTCCCAGCCCGGTCCTTCACCCAGATCGATCTGATGTTCATCAAAGAGCGCCGCCCACGGTGCACTCGCACACACGGTCTCGGCGCCGAAGGCGGTACCGAAGGTCGACACGACAGCTCCATCCGATGGCACCACTCGAAGAAACGGACTGCACAGGCTGGTTTGCTCGTCATAGGCAGAGGACAGCTCATCGAGGGCGAGCCCGAATTCCTGTCGACTGGCAGCCATGTCCCACCCTGTCCTTCCGGTATACCCAACTCCGTACCTCGGCCAGGTAATCACGGCGACCGCTTCCGGGACAGCTGTGTCACGAGGTAAAACTTCTCAGAACACACGTAAGTCTGTGGGCCCTACCGGGCTCGAACCGATGACATCCACGGTGTAAACGTGGCGCTCTACCAACTGAGCTAAAGGCCCCTACTCGTCATGAACGCCACGATCAGGGTATTTATACTCTACCCGACGCCGGGTCCCCCGAGCGCCGTCACGCCACCTGGAGTTCCTGAAGAGCTGCTTTGTACGCCTCGAGCGAACGCGCCTCCCCCGGCGCGGTGATGAAACTTGCCCGGATAATGCCGCCCTGATCGATCAGGAATGTCGCGCGATTAGCGAAGCCCTTGTCTTCGAGGAACACACCGTACTCCTTGGCCACACCGCCGTGCGGCCAAAAGTCCGCGAGCAAAGTGAACGCATAGCCTTCCTGCTGTCCCCACACACGAAGGGTGTGCTTCGAATCGACCGAGATCCCGATCAATTCAACGTTGCCGTCGGCGAAGAGTGACAGGTTGTCTCGCAGCTCGCACAGCTCTCCACTGCAGATGCCGGAGAACGCCAACGGAAAGAAAACCAACGCAACGGACTTCTTGCCGCGGAATTGGCTGAGCTGCACGGTCTCCCCGTACTGGTTGACGAGCTCAAAATCCGGTGCAAGTGTGTCGTTCTCCAGAGCCATGCTGCGCTTCCTTTCAGCCGCGGATAATCGCGGGTGTGCCAGTCCATCAGCCTAACCCCGCGTGTGTCTCGCGCGCATACTGCACTCGGAATCTGTAGGCTTACGGGGTGCCGATGGTCGCAATCCGACCCGTCCTCTGCTGGCACACCGAATCAGACACGAGCTGCCACCGCGCCGTTCGAGTAACCGCACTGTGACAATCAGTGCTGTGTGAACAACTAAGAGAGGTCGACTGTGACGGTCAACGACCAGGATCCGTACTCGACAACGAACACCGACGCCGATCCCGATGAAACGTCGGAGTGGTCTGAATCACTCGATTCGCTTGTTGCGGCCAACGGTCCCGAGCGCGGTCGCGAGATCATGCTCAGCTTGCTGAAGCGCTCCAAAGAGCTGCACCTCGGCGTACCGATGGTGCCGACAACGGATTACCTCAACACGATTGCGACCGAGAACGAGCCCGATTTCCCGGGCGACGAGGACATCGAGCGTCGCTACCGCGCCTGGATCCGGTGGAATGCCGCCGTACTCGTGCACCGCGCGCAGCGCCCCGGCATCGCCGTCGGCGGGCACATCTCCACTTATGCATCCTCCGCGGCTCTGTACGAGGTCGGCTTCAACCACTTCTTCCGCGGCCAGGACCACCCGGGCGGTGGAGACCAGATCTTCATCCAGGGCCACGCCTCCCCCGGGACCTACGCCCGCGCGTTTCTCGAAGGTCGTCTGACCACCGATCAGCTCGATGGCTTCCGCCAGGAGAAGTCCCACGGACCCAACGGCATCTCGTCGTACCCTCACCCGCGCCTGATGCCCGAGTTCTGGCAGTTCCCGTCGGTGTCGATGGGTCTCGGCCCGATCAACGCCATCTATCAGGCGCAGGTCAACCGCTACCTCACCAACCGCGGGATCAAGGACGCGAGCGACCAGCAGGTTTGGGCCTTCCTCGGCGACGGCGAAATGGACGAGGTCGAAAGCCGCGGCCAGTTGCAGGTCGCCGCGAACGAGGGCCTCGACAACCTCAACTTCATCGTGAACTGCAACCTGCAGCGCCTTGACGGCCCCGTACGCGGAAACGGCAAGATCATCCAGGAGCTGGAGAGCTTCTTCCGTGGCGCCGGCTGGAACGTGATCAAGGTCGTCTGGGGTCGCGAATGGGACGACCTCATCAAGCGCGACACCGACGGCGCGCTCGTTAACCTGATGAACGTCACAACCGACGGCGATTACCAGACGTACAAGGCGGAAAGCGGCGCGTACGTGCGCGAAAACTTCTTCGGCCGCGACCCGCGTGCACTCAAACTCGTCGAGAACCTCACCGACGACCAGGTCTGGAACCTCAAGCGTGGTGGACACGACTACCGCAAGGTCTACGCCGCGTTCAAGGCCGCCTCCGAGCACAAGGGCCAGCCCACCGTCATCCTGGCCAAGACGATCAAGGGCTACGGCCTGGGTCCGAGTTTCGAGGGCCGAAACGCGACCCACCAGATGAAGAAGATGACGCTGGAGAACCTCAAGTCCTTCCGCGACAGCATGCACGTACCGATCACGGATGCCCAGCTCGAGGAGAACCCCTACCTCCCGCCGTACTACACCCCCGGCGCCAAGGATGAGGCCATCGAGTACATGCACGAGCGTCGCCGTGCGCTCGGCGGTTACATTCCGGAACGACGCACCAAGCACACCGCGCTCAACCTTCCGGACGACAAGACCTATGCCGTCGCGAAGAAGGGATCCGGCACCCAGGAGATCGCAACGACCATGTCGTTCGTGCGACTACTGAAGGAACTGGTCCGCGCCAAAGACTTCGGCAACCGCATCGTGCCGATCATTCCCGACGAGGCCCGCACCTTCGGCATCGACGCATTCTTCCCGACCGCAAAAATCTACAACCCCAACGGCCAGCACTACACCTCGGTGGACCACGCCCAGCTGCTGGCCTACAAGGAAAGCCCCCAGGGCCAGATCCTGCATGTGGGCATCAACGAGGCCGGCGCAGCCGCAGCGTTCACCAACGTTGGAACGTCGTACTCCACTCAGGGCGAACCGCTCATCCCGGTCTACGTTTTCTACTCCATGTTCGGGTTCCAGCGCACCGGCGACGCCCTGTGGGCAGCGGGTGACATGATGACCCGCGGGTTTATCATCGGCGCCACCGCCGGACGGACAACGCTCACCGGTGAAGGACTGCAGCACGCTGACGGCCACTCCCCCATGCTCGCAGCCACGAACCCGGCCGTCGTCTCCTACGACCCGGCGTACGGATACGAGATCGGGCACATCGTTCGCGCCGGACTCGAGCGCATGTACGGCGGCACGCACACCGACCCCAACGTGATGTACTACCTCACCGTCTACAACGAGCCGACAGTCCAGCCGGTCGAGCCCGACGCCGTAGACGTCGACGGAATTCTCCGCGGTATCCACCGCGTCAGCGAATCCGCCGTAGCCGGGCCCAAGGCGCAGCTCCTCGCGTCCGGCGTTGCCGTGCCGTGGGCGCTGGAAGCCCAGCAGCTTCTCGCCGACGACTGGGGTATTTCCGCCGACGTCTGGTCCGTCACGTCCTGGAACGAACTGCGTCGCGACGGACTTGCCGCCGAGGAGCATAACTTCCTCAACCCGGATGCCGAACCGCGAACCGCGTATGTCACCGACAAGCTCGCGGCAGCCCCCGGTCCGTTTATCGCGGTGTCTGACTTCATGCACGCGGTGCCCGACCAGATTCGCCAGTTTGTCCCCGGCGACTTCGCTACGCTCGGTGCCGACAGCTTCGGCTTCTCGGACACTCGCCCCGCCGCCCGACGTTTCTTCAAGATCGACGGCCCCTCCATGGTCGTACGCACTCTGGAGCTGCTGGCACGACGCGGAGAGGTGGACCGCAGCCTTGCCGGTCAAGCCATCGCGAAATACCAGCTGCACGACGTGACGGCCGGCACCACCGGCTCTGCCGGGGGCGAGAGCTAAAGACCTGTGGCACCGGCGCCCAAAACGAAAGAACAGACGCTCAACTGGCTTCGAACGATTTCAGGTGAGCTGTCCACGGCAACACTGAAGCGTCTCGAGGACACGCTGCCCTGGTATGGCGACATGCCACCAGGGCGGCGGTCCGCGGTCGGTCTCGTCGCTCAGGCCGGCATCACCTCATTCATCTCCTGGTTCGAGGATCCGCGCTCCACTCCCTGGATTGCGGCGGACGTTTTCGGCGCCGCTCCGCGGGAACTCCTGCGGTCGGTCAGCCTGCAGCAAACACTGCAACTGATCAGGGTCACCGTGGAAGTGGTGGAGGAACGCGTCAAAGACGGCGGCGAACTGCTCCGTGAAGCGATCCTGCTCTACTCTCGCGAGATCGCCTTCGGTTCAGCGGATGTCTATGCGCGAGCCGCCGAGGCCCGCGGGCTGTGGGACGCCCGACTCGAAGCGCTCGTGGTCGACTCGATCCTCAGCGGGGAATACGACGACGAGTTACCGAGTCGGATCGCGGCGCTCGGCTGGCACGGTCACGGAGAGGTCTGCGTGCTGGTCGGCACCACACCCAAGATGCTCGATGTGGACCAGCTGCGTCGCTCTGCGCGCCACATGGCCGCCGATGTTCTGATCGGCGTACAGGGCAATCGCCTCGTGCTCGTGATCGGGCGTGCGCGACCGACCCCCGTTGAGGCCGAAGAAACTGTCGGCACGGCTTCGGCCCTCACCTTCATGGAGATTGCCGTTCAGCTGGAACCGAGCTTCGGTGCCGGCCACCTCGTTCTCGGCCACGAAGTGCCCAACCTTGTGGACGCCTCTAAGAGCGCGAAGGCCGCACTGGCCGGCTTCGCCGTGGCACGCTCGTGGCGCAATGCGCCCCGACCCGTTCAAGCCGATGATTTACTCCCCGAACGCGCGCTGGCCGGAGACCCGCTGGCCCGGGCCACTCTCATTCACCGTATCTACCGCCCGCTCCAGGCGCACTCTACGGAGCTGCTGACCACGCTGTGGTGTTACCTCGACAACGGTCGATCCCTCGAAGCCACGGCGCGGGAACTCTTTGTGCATCCGAACACCGTTCGCTATCGGCTCAAGCGGGTATCAGAGGTGATCGGCTACGATGCGACCGGAGCGCGCGAGGCCCTCATCCTGCAGTCGGCACTGATCCTCGGCTCGATCAGCGATCACGACGGGTCGTCTCGTCGCCGCTGAGACTCGCTCAATTTGCGTTTTAACACAAAGCTTTTCTGATTTCTTCATGCACTCCCACTCCTCGTGAACACTGCCAGATTGGAAGACTGTTTAGGTGATTGTCATCGTCTGCCCCGGTCAGGGCTCCCAAACCCCCGGATTCCTCGAGCCGTGGCTGTCCATTCCCGGTTTCCAGGCTGACCTCGCCGGCATGTCCGAAGCAGTGGGCCTTGACCTGTTGGTGCACGGCACGGTCAGCGACTCGGACACCATCCGTGACACCGCAGTAGCCCAGCCGCTCATCGTTGCGGCCGGATTGCTCACGCTGAAGGCTCTCCTCGCCGATGGTCGCCGTGAGCGTGTCGCCGGAATCGCGGGCCATTCGGTGGGAGAAATCACCGCCGCCGCCGGAGCGGGCATCCTCACGTCAACGGAGGCCCTGCGCTTCGTGCGTGAACGCGGCCTCGCCATGCAGGCCGCGGCGAAGCTGGAACCCACCGGTATGAGTGCCGTGATCGGCGCGGATGAAGCAGAACTCCTCGCGCGTCTTGGCGAATTGGACCTCGAACCGGCCAACTTCAACGGCGCCGGCCAGATTGTCGTCGCCGGGGCCCTCGCGGCCCTGGCCGAACTTGCGGCCGCACCGCCGACACGCGCCCGGGTGATTCCGCTTCAAGTTGCCGGTGCCTTCCACACTCGATACATGCGGCCCGCCGTTGAACGTCTCAGCGCCGTTGCGGACTCGCTCACGGCGCTTCAGCCCACACTCCCCATCTGGTCCAACAGCGACGGTGAATCGGTGCTGGACGGGCCACGTTTCCTTGACTTGCTGGTGGGTCAAGTGTCCTCGCCGGTACGGTGGGACAAGTGCATGGCGTCCTTCGCAGCTGCCGGAGTCACCGGCATCATTGAAATCGCGCCGGCTGGAGCTCTCGTGGGCCTCGCCAAACGTGGACTCAAAGGTGTACCCACGGTGGCGATCAAGACGCCGGACGACCTGCCCGCAGCATATGAACTTATCGATAAGCAGTCATGAATCGCATTGCCAGCAGTCATGAGTTAGAGAGAGATCAATGAGTAAGCCAACGCTTCAGCAGTCCCGTGGGTCGCAGTACACCCGTATTCTTTCGGTCGGAGCCGCCCGCGGCGACCGCATCGTGCCCAACAGTGAACTCGTCGAGGCGATCGACTCGTCCGACGAGTGGATCCAACAGCGCACCGGAATCATCACCCGAACCCGCGCCAGCCAGAACATCGACGCTGTCGACATGGCGACGGACGCCGCTCAGGAAGCGATCGAGAAGAGCGGGATCGATGCGGCCCTCATCGACCTGGTTATCGTCGCAACAATCAGCAACGCCCGACAGACGCCCTCGATTTCGGCCGTCGTCGCCGACCGAGTCGGAGCGAATCCGGCCGCGGCATATGACATCAACGCGGCCTGTGCCGGTTACGCCTACGCCGTCGCGCAAGCAGACGCTCTGATCCGAACCGGTGCGGCACACTACGCGCTCATCATCGGCGCCGAGAAACTGTCCGACCTGATCGACCCGACGGACCGCAGCATCTCCTTCCTCCTCGGCGACGGGGCAGGTGCCGTCATCATCGGCCCGAGCGACTACGTCGGCATTTCCGAGACCGTCTGGGGATCTGACGGGTCGAAGGCCGATGCCATCTCGACCAACCACTCCCTTCAGGAATACCGCCGCGGAGAATCGGAGTGGCCCACGCTGCGTCAGGAAGGACCCACGGTCTTCCGTTGGGCCGTTTGGGACATGGCCAAGGTCGCCAAGAAGGCGCTCGACGTTGCCGGGATCACCAGCGATCAGCTGTCTGCCTTCATCCCGCACCAGGCCAATATGCGCATCATCGACGAATTCGCCAAGCAGCTCAAACTTCCCGAGTCCGTCGTCATCGCCCGCGACGTGGCGGTGACAGGCAACACGTCGTCAGCGTCAATCCCGTTGGCCACCCACCGCCTCCTCGAGGAGCATCCCGAGTTGAGCGGTGGTCTTGCCCTGCAAATCGGCTTCGGTGCCGGGCTTGTGTTCGGCGCCCAAGTGGTCGTTCTGCCCTAAGACACGCTTCCGCCCCAGCTGACGCTACGGGCCTCAGTCCCTCTCACGCTCTAAACTAAACCTCGGTCAACCGAGTCAACCCCCAAGGAGAAAAAATAATGGCATTGTCTACCGCAGAAGTTCTTGCAGGCCTCGCTGAGCTCATCAACGACGAGACCGGGATCGCAACCGACACGGTTGAACTCGGCAAGTCGTTCACCGACGACCTCGACATCGACTCCATTTCGATGATGACCATCGTCGTCAACGCAGAAGAGAAGTTCGACGTGAAGATTCCCGACGAAGAGGTCAAAAACCTCAAGTCCGTCGGCGACGCAGTCGACTTCATCGTGAAGGCCCAGGACTAGAACACCAGCCTGCGAACAGGCCGATCGGCACGTGCTGATCGGCCTGCTCACTGCGGTTGTGCCATGCGGCCAGCGCCGACAGTGTCCGCGCCTCTCGGCCGGCACTCTCGTGTCCCGCCCTCAGGTTTGTCGTTCCATGGAGAGTTGACTTATGACCAAGAAAATCGTTATCACCGGAATTGGTGCCACGACCCCGCTCGGCGGCACGGCCCCCGAAACGTGGGCTGCACTGCTCGCCGGACAACCCGGGGCGACCACCCTCGAGCAGGCCTGGGTCGCCGAGACTCAGATCCCCGTCACGTTCGCCGCCCAGGCGAAGGTACACGCCAGCACCATCCTCGAACGCTTTGAAATCAAGCGCCTCGACCCGTCCAGCCAATTCGCGCTCATTGCCGGTCGCGAAGCGTGGGCCGACGCCGGGTCCCCCGAAGCCGAACCCGACCGAGTCGCCGTTGACTGGGCCACCGGCATTGGCGGAGTGTGGACGCTCCTGGACGCCTGGGACACTCTTCGTGAACGCGGCCCGCGTCGGGTCCTGCCCATGACCGTACCGATGCTCATGCCCAATGGCCCGGCGGCCGCCGTGGGAATGGACCTCCACGCCCGTGCCGGCATCACGACCGTGGTGTCCGCCTGTGCTTCAAGTACTGAGGCGCTCGTCAACGCGTACAATCGCCTCCAGGCCGGCGCAGCCGACATCGTCATCGCCGGCGGTTCAGAGGCGGCAATCCACCCGCTCCCGATCGCGGCCTTCGCCGCGATGCACGCCCTGTCGACACGAAACGATGACCCGGCAACGGCGAGCCGACCGTACGACATCTCTCGGGACGGATTCGTGCTCGGCGAGGGAGCGGCCGCGCTCATCGTGGAAACGGAAGAGCACGCCAAGGCCCGCGGAGCACACATTTATGCAGAGCTCGTCGGCGGCGCCGTGAACAGTGACGCGTACCACATCACGGCTCCGGACCCTGAAGGCACGGCGGCAGCACGCGCCATGGTCACCACGATTCAGCGCGCCGGGGCTGAACTGTCCGATGTGTCGCACATCAACGCGCACGCGACCAGCACTCCGGTGGGCGATATCGCTGAATACAACGCCCTGCGCCGCGTCTTCGGGGACCTGCTCGACGGTATTCCGGTCTCAGCGACCAAGGCATCCACCGGCCACCTTCTCGGTGGCGCCGGTGCACTCGAGGCTTTCTTCACGGTCAAGGCGCTGGCGGACCGCACGGCACCGCCCACCATCAACCTGACCGATCAGGATCCGACGATTCCACTCGACGTGGTCACGACGCCGCGCGCACTGCCGGCCGGGGACTTGCTGGCCATCAGTAACTCCTTCGGCTTCGGCGGACACAACGCCGTGGTGGCGTTCCGCTCCGTCTGATTCGTTTCCAGCTCGCCACGAGGAGGACCCTGCCCGAGTCATCGGTCAGGGTCCGGTGTCGTTTCGGCTCGGGTCAGCCGACTTTGTGGAGCCACACCACGGAGTTGAAGTCGCTGGCGTGCCGAAACGGCTCCAGTTCATCGTCCCAGGCCTGACCGAGGGCAAGTCGAAGTTCTCGGTGCAGGTCCAGCGCGTTGGCTCCGGCCGTGGCCATCGCAGAGCGGATGCGGTCTTCGGGCACGACCATGTTGCCGGCGGTGTCGGTTTGCACGTGGAAGATCCCCAACGCAGGCGTGTTCAACCAGCGGCCACCGTCTGTACCCAGGCCGGCATCCTCGGTGACCTCGTAGCGCAAATGTTCCCAGCCGCGAAGTGCCGACGCTAGGGCTGCGCCCGTTCCCCGTTCGCCTTCCCAGTAGAATTCCGCCCGCAAGGACCCCGCCAACACGGGCTGGTCAGCCCAGGTGAAGTTCACGGCCTCTCCGAGGGCGCGTCCGACGGCCCACTCAATGTGTGGACAGAGTGCTCGCGGCGAAGAGTGCACATACAGCACCCCCCGCGCGGTCGGTGCCCGACGGGTTTGCGTTACAGCCATTATTTTCTCCGTTCTCTGAGGTGCGTCTTCCCCAACGACCTCTGAACGGAATATTCTTTGTCGGCATTGCTGCCGTTACGTGAATTATGCCCCAACTCGCTGGCAATCCATAACGATCCACGGGCCATGCCCAGCTCACCGGGCACCCGGCAACACACCCGTCAAGTGGCATGCTCCGGCGGGCGCGCCATCACTTCGCTGCGGCGTAGTCGTCGACGGCCGCCACGGTCAACATGAAATCGACGGGAAAATCCCCGAACAGCAGCCGCCCTGCCGTGGCGGCAGCCTCCGTGATGATGGACTCCACTCGGGCTGCGAGTGCTGTCGGCGTATGCACCATGACTTCGTCGTGCAGGAAGAAGACCAGATGGGGCACGCTGTCGAACCCAGCCCCGGCCGCGGACAGGGTCCGCAGCTCCTTGCGAATCTCGGCCATCCAGCACAACGCCCACTCGGCCGCGCTGCCCTGAACCACGAAATTGCGTGTGAACCGGCCCCAGTCGCGGGCCTGTGTGCGTGCCCTGCTCTCGTCGGCGCGGCTGGCGCCCACATCGTAGGCTTGGGCCTGTGCGGCCTGCCAGGCGTCACCGGGAGGCGGGGAGGACCGTCCGAGCCTTGTGGTCACGATGCCTCCGCGCTCACCGGCCCGGGCTGCCGCTTCGGTCAGCGCTATCGCCCGCGGATAGGCCTTGGCCAATCGCGGCAGGAGACGGCCGCTCTCGCCCGTTGTGGCACCGTACATCGCACCCAGCATCGCGACCTTGGCATGCTCACGCGTTTCGACCACCCCGCTCGCGACGATTCCCGCGTACAGGTCCGAGTCCCGTCCCGCGGCAGCCATCTGGAGGTCCCCGGACAGTGCCGCCAGAATGCGAGGTTCAAGCTGGGCCGCGTCGGCCACCACCAGCTTCCATCCCGGGTCGGCAACAACGGCGCCGCGGATCTGCTTGGGAAGTTGCAGGGCGCCTCCGCCCCGTGCCGCCCACCGCCCCGTCACGACACCGCCGGGCACGTACTCCGGATGGAACCTGCCGTCGACGATCCAGGCATCCATCCACGCCCAGCCATTGGCGCTGAGGAGTCTGGAGAGCTTCTTATAGAGCAACAGCGGCTCGATCACGGGATGGTCCAGTTCTTTCAGCCGCCAGGCTCGTGTGGACGTCACGGCCAGCCCGGCCCGTTGCAGGGCGCGGAGCACGTCGGTCGGTGAGTCCGGATTCAGAGTCGGGTCCCCCAGTTCCGTGCGGATGAGTACGGCCAGTCGCTCCAAGCGTTCGGGTCGGAGGCCCGGCGCCACCCGGGCGCCCAACTCGCGCGTCAGCAGGTCGTCATGGATGTCCGTGCGCCAGGGCAGTCCGGCATAGGTCATCTCGGCCGCGATCAGGGCTCCGGCCGATTCTGCGGCGAGGAGCAATCGCAGCCGCCCCGGCTGGTGCGAACCCGACACCGCACTCAGCTGGGCGAGCAATTCGTCTCGATCTTCGATTTCTCGACTGCGCTCCCCGGCTGTATCGCTGTCGGCCAGGTCAAACAGGGTTTCGCCTTGGGTGGCGCCCAAGTCACTCGGCCCGGCCGCGTCCCACGGGCCGGGTTCACCGTGTGCAAGATCACTCTGGTCGGTCAGCGCGGAATTTCGCATGATGACATGGCACAGTCTCAGGTCGTGACAGCGCTGAACCCGGATGCCCCGGCGCAGCAAGAGCGGATAGATGCGGGCCGTGTCGTCCCAGACCCAGCGCGGGGAATCCGCTTCGTGTTCGAGCACGTATCGGCAGAATTCGGTGAAGGAAAGCCTGCGTGGAGACGCCGTCGGCGAACCGGACGCATCGAATGCGCAGATGATGACATCGTCGGAGCCGATGCGGGTGACAAGTTGATACACCAGTCAATTCTGCACGGTACGGCGGCAGCGAGGTGATGGCCTCACGCAGTTCGAGGTGTTCCGTAGTGCCGTGAGTGTCGTGAGTGCTGTGAGTGCTGTGAGTTCCCACCGGATGCTGCTGGACGCGGACGTCGGGAAATCAGCGGGGACAGGTCGAAACGATGAGTTTCTCCCGATATGTTCAGCAGAGATGCTTCGTCGGGTATCTAATCAGTGCGTGATGGATTTCATGTACGTTGTCGGCATCGGGTATCCGCTGACCGTGACGACCGTCAGTCAGCCGGTCCTGCGTTCCCCAGCCGATGGATCATTTGTTGCCGACCAGAGCGCGACAGTAGGCTCCTCGCCGATCGGGCAGTCCTTCCTGGACGCTCGAGGACGGCCCCTGCCCCCCTTGGTGCTGGATAGGGAGTTGATTTCATGAAACGCGGACGATTGCGAGTTCTCCTCGGCGCCGCCCCCGGGGTGGGAAAGACCTACACCATGCTCGAAGAGGGGAAGAGATTACGGGATGAGGGCCGCGATGTGGTGGTGGCCCTCCTGGAGACCCACGGTCGCAGCGCAACGGCGGCAATGCTGGACGAATTGGAAGTCGTACCGCGCATGACGGTGACCCACCGGCTGGTCACCCTCGGTGAGATGGATACGGCGGCGGTGCTGGCGCGAAGTCCCGAGATCGCCCTCGTGGATGAACTCGCCCACACCAATGCCCCTGGTTCGGTGCACGCCAAGCGCTGGCAGGACATCGAGACGTTGCTGGCGGCCGGGATTGACGTGATCTCCACCGTCAACATCCAACACGTCGAGTCGCTCAACGATGTCGTGCAGCAGATTACCGGAATTGCCCAACGAGAGACCGTGCCGGATGCTGTGCTGCGAGCCGCCGAACAGATCGAGATCATCGATCTGACCCCCGAGTCCCTGCAGGAGCGTCTGGCCGAGGGGCTCGTCTATCCCCCCGACAGCGTTGACGCCGCGCTCTCCAACTACTTCCGGCTCGGCAACCTCACGGCATTGCGCGAGCTGACCCTGCTCTGGCTCGCCGATGAGGTGGACACCGCGCTTCAGGCCTACCGCGCTGAGCACGGCATCAGCAGCAAATGGGAGGCACGTGAGCGAGTGGTGGTTGGACTGACCGGCGGCGCCGAGGGCGTGACCCTGCTTCGGCGCGGGGCACGAATTGCGACCCGAACGGCCGGTAGCGAGCTCCTCGCCGTGCACGTGACCAGCCAGGACGGTCTGCGCCAGGGCCCACCCGGGGAACTGACCGCACAACGCGCTCTCGTGGAACAGTTGGGGGGCAGCTTCCACCAGGTCGTCGGAGACGATGTGTCGCGTGCTCTCGTGGAGTTTGCCCGCGCCGCAAATGCGACTCAGCTGGTGATCGGAGAGAGCCGACGCGGATGGCTGATGACGGCACTCACCGGGCCCGGTATCGGGGCAAGCGTGATTCGGGACTCCGGTGACATTGACGTGAACATTGTCAATCATGCCGCTGCGGGTACCCGGGTTGAGCTGCCCCGGTTGGGCGGAACGCTGTCCCCCGCACGGCGATGGGCCGGCTTCGCGGTGGCACTCGTGGCCGGCCCTCTCCTGACCTGGATCCTGATCGTGTTCCGCTCTCCCGACTTCCTCACCAGTGATGTTCTCGCCTATCAGCTGCTGGTGGTGATCGTGGCACTGGTCGGCGGAATGTGGCCGGCCCTGTTCGCCGCGCTGTTGTCCGGTCTCTCTCTGGATTTCTTCTTCGTCAGCCCGCTGAACACGATCACGGTGGCGGAGCCCCTGCATTTTCTCGCGCTTGTGCTCTACGTCGTCATCGCGGCGCTCGTCAGCTATGTGGTGGATCAAGCCGCTCGGCGGTGGCGAACGGCCCAGAGAGCCGCCGCGGAATCAGAGTTGCTGGCGACGATCTCCGGCAGCGTGCTGCGCGGTGAGGACGCCCTGCAGGCCCTTGTCACGCGAACTCGTGAGGCGTTCCATCTCACTGCCGTGCGTCTGCTGGACGACACCGGCCGTGTTCTGCACGCCGACGGGGAGGTGGGCGTCGACGATCCGGTCACGACGATCCCGGTCGGCGATCGGGCGGTGCTTGAGTTGCACGGCGCCGATCTCGCCGCGTCGGAACGACGGCTGCTCACCGTGATCGCGGCGCAGATCGGTGCGGCGCTCGAACACAACGTGCTGGAGAAATCCGCGCGGGACATCGTGCCCCTCGCCCAAGCCGACCGTATGCGCAGCACCCTGCTCCGGGCCGTCGGACATGAGCTGCGTCGCCCCCTTGCCGCCGCGACCGCCGCCGTTACCGGCTTGCGGGCAACCGACGTGAAACTGGCTCCGGGTGACCGGGAGGAATTGTTGGCAACAGCATCGGAGAGCCTCGATTCCCTTGCCGTTCTCGTGACGAACCTGCTCGATGTCAGCCGGCTCGAGGCGGGAGCGCTCGCCGTGTCCCTGGGGCCGGTCGATGTGGTTGATATCGTCCTGGCGGCTCTGGATGAACTCGACCTCAGTCCCTTGACACTCGACCTCGTGCTCCCCGTTGACCTGCCCCGGGTCCTAGCCGACGCCGCCCTCCTGGAGCGCGTGGTCGTGAATGTCGTGGCCAATGCCATGCGGTTCGCACCGACGGGAACGCGCGTGCGGATCTCCGGCAGCACGTTCGACGAGCGCGTTCAGATTCGCATCAGTGATCGCGGACCGGGCATTCCGCCGGGCCGAAGCAATGAGATTTTCGTGCCCTTTCAGCGCGGCGGAAACATCGACACAGAAACAGGTCTCGGTCTCGGGCTGGCTGTGTCCAAGGGTTTCGTCGAGGGAATGAGCGGCTCCCTGCAAGCCGATGACACACCCGGTGGCGGCCTCACTATGGTGATCACCCTGCCGGTATTTCCCGAGCCACGCCCCGGCACCCCGGCGAACAGCGGGGATGCACCAGGACGATCCTGATCGCCGCCGGTCCTGTCTCAGAAAAACAGAAGTAAACGCTTGCAGTGCCGCCCGTGATCGGTGCGGGAATTATGTAAACGCTTGCATCTTTCGGGAATCCGCTGCTAGTTTGTGGTGAGCTTCGCCCCGCCGCATAACCAGCCAGGAGTCAACGATGACCGTCAGCGCTCGCGCATCCCGTCTGCTCGCCGCACTCACCGTCGCCGCGGTTATCGGTGCTGCTCTCGCCGGGCTCCCGTCGGTACCGGTTCTTGCGGCGGAACGCACAGCAACTCTCGTTGGCGACCTGCAGACTGAAATCGGCTGTGCTGACGACTGGGCGGCAACCTGCATCGACTCTCAATTGGCTCCGACCGGGGTGGCTGGCGTCTTCGCCGCGGAATTCACGCTGCCCGCCGGAAGCTACGAATACAAGGTCGCGATCAATTCGTCGTTCGACGAGGGGTACGGGCTGAACGGCGGCACAGAGAACATCCCGCTGACCATCGCGGGCGAGCAGACGCTGCGCGTGACATATGACGACACTCGCAAGCGCGTGGCACTTCAGCCTCTCGGGTTGCGCGCCGGGTACAGCGCAGACGACGAGGACCTCGTCACCCCGCCCGTGCGCCAGGCCGGCAGCGACGAACGATTCTATTTCGTGATGACCGATCGTTTCGAAGACGGGGACCCGACCAACAACGCGGCCGGCCTTGGTTCAGACCCGCTCACGAGCGGTTTTGATGCAAGCAACGAGGGGTTCTACAACGGGGGCGATATCGCTGGCCTTCGGTCTCAACTCGACTACATCGACGGCCTCGGAACATCCGCTCTCTGGCTCACGCCGAGTTTCACCAACAAGCCTGTGCAGGGTACCGGCGCCAACGCTTCCGCCGGCTACCACGGCTACTGGGTGACGGACTTCACCCAAATCGACCCGCACCTCGGCACGAACGCGGAGCTCGAAGCTCTCATCTCGGAGGCTCACGCCCGTGACATCAAGGTGTATTTTGACATCATCACCAACCACACCGCTGACGTGATCGACTATGCCGAGGGTGAATACGGCTACGTGAAGCAGGCGTCCGAACCCTATCGGGATGCCGCGGGCAATGCATTCACGCCGGGCGACTTCGCCGATGCGGACACGGCTGCCGATTTTCCCGACCTCGATCCCGCCCGATCGTTTGCCTACACGCCGGTGATCTCGGCGGATGAGGCGGATGTGAAGGTACCCGCGTGGCTGAATGACCCCACGCTGTACCACAACCGCGGAAACTCAACCTGGTCCGGGGAATCGGTGACCGAGGGAGACTTCGACGGTCTCGACGACCTCATGACCGAGCACCCGCGCGTCGTGAACGGGTTCGTGGATGTCTACCAGGACTGGGTGGACCTCGGCATCGACGGGTTCCGCATCGACACCGTGAAGCACGTCAATTTCGAGTTCTGGGAGCAGTGGACCACCGGGGTACTCGACTACGCACACTCGATCGGGAAGCCGGATTTCTTCATGTTCGCCGAGGTCTACGACGCGGACCCGGCGAAGCTTTCGCCGTATGTGCGCAAGACGGACATGAACTCCGTTCTTGATTTCACATTCCAGTCCGCCGCTTCCAGCTTCGCTTCCGGAAACTCGGCCGCGACGCTGGAGAATTTATACGCCGGCGACGACATGTACACGACACCCGACAGCTCGGCATCCGCGTTGCCGACATTCCTCGGCAACCACGACATGGGCCGCATCGGCTACCTGATGCAGGGTACCGACGCCCCGCTGCAGCGTGATCAACTGGCCCACGACCTCATGTACCTCACGCGTGGCCAGCCGGTGGTCTACTACGGCGACGAGCAGGGCTTTGCCGGCGCCGGAGACGGCAAGGACAAGAACGCCCGGCAGTCACTGTTCGCCACCCAGGTGAACGCCTATGCGGACCAGACGCTCGTCACCGGTGAAAAGCTCGGATCCGTGGACCGGTTCGACACCGATGCTCCCCTGTACACCCACATTGCCGACCTCGCAGAGCTGCGCCGAACCACACCCGCGCTCAGCCAGGGCGCCCAGATCGAACGCTACGTCGACGACGGACCCGGTGTCTACGCGGTGTCGCGGGTGGATCGGAGCGACATGATCGAGCACCTGGTTGCCTTCAACAACTCCCCCGAAGCCAAAACGGTTCAGCTGACGGCCCTCACCACGAGTGCCGACTTCGAGCCGCTGCTCGGCGGGCCGGCCACGAGGAGCGACGCCGACGGCCTGGCCTCGGTCACGGTTCCGGCCCTGAGCGCTGTGGTGCTCCGCGCAAACTCGCCCGTGACGGCACCGGACGCCGCAGCCGCGATCACGGTCAACGCGCCCGTTCCCGGCGCCGGCGTTTCCGGGGTCAGCCCGGTGAGCGCGGCCGTCGACTCCGATGTGTGGCAGGAGACCAGCTTCGCGTGGCGCATCGTGGGCGACGCGAGCTTCACCCCGCTCGGCACCGCCGAAGACGGATCGCCGCGTGTTTTCCACGATACCGAGGCCCTCGCACCGGGCACACTGGTTGAGTATCGCGCCGTGTCTGTGAATGCCGCCGGGCAGCGGGCGGCCGCATCCACGTTCGCCTCGGTCGGGAATGCGGTCACTCTCACGGAGGAGGATGCGCCGGCGCCGGGTATCGGCCTCGTGACCGTGCCGGGTGACCACAACGCGGCTATGGGCTGCGCCGGAGACTGGACGCCCGGATGCGAGGCGGCCGCGCTCACCCAGCGCGCCGACGGCGTCTATTCCGGCACGTTCGACATTCCGGCCGGAACCTACGAGTACAAAGTCGCCCACAACGGCAACTGGGACGAGAACTACGGGCAATCTGGAATCAACGGCGGCGCCAACCTCACGTACACAACCACGGGCGGCCCGATCACGTTCTACTACGACCCGGTCACGCACTAC